>Ga0208159_1000066_pt1 | contig 36347 bp, 58 predicted proteins | sample 9_EtaG_FD_184082 | JGI IMG/M metagenome (GOLD analysis project Ga0208159, IMG submission 184082) | Marine viral communities from the Subarctic Pacific Ocean - 9_ETSP_OMZ_AT15188 metaG (SPAdes) (version 2) | ecosystem: Environmental > Aquatic > Marine > Oceanic | place: Pacific Ocean | collected... | reverse complement strand
CGAGGGAAATCCGTTACCTGTTGTAAGTATACGGCCTTTGTAAGTTGCGACAGGAGCGGCGGCAGAAACCCCATAATACTCATTAAAAGCGTTTTGAGAGCCAGAGCTTTTGCCAATCATATCCCGAATATCAAGGTCATTTATTTTGGCTTCGGAACCGCTACCGCCTCCTGCTTCAACGTGTATTTGATTTATTGTTATCTGACCACTACTTGGGAGAGGCATTAGTCACACTCACATTTTTTACATTTACATTTCTCTAGTTCTTCTTTTAATTCTTTAATAGCTTCGATTAACAGTCCAGTTAATTGATCATATTGAACAGTTTTAAAATCAACTATTGCGCTGTCATCGCCTTCAACTTCTGGATGAAAAACTAAGTTGGTATTATGGACGGCTGTAGGCATAACTTTTTCTACTTCTTGCGCTATTACACCTGCGCCTTCTTTTCCGTCATGGTTAAATGTAAACGTGTAACCATTTAATTGTGAAATTTTATCTAATGCGTTATCAATTTTATTAATGTCGTGCTTTAGTCTTGCGTCAGAGATTGTGGTTGAAAAACCAATAATGTTGCCATCAACGTGCAAATCACCGCCATCCGTAAGCCTCATATCTTCAGCACCGGCAGTATAAAACCGCATACCTACGTCTGCATCGTAGAATACATAATCAGCGGTATTCCCGGTGTACACATCAACATTACCACTTTTACGCATATCTGTATTGAGAGTAAAAGTTAAATCATAAGGATCTGCGTCAGAGCCAGTTGATGTATCGCTCCAGTTAATATCAATACCGCCGCCTTCAACAAACTTAACTTCTTTTGCTCCGGCAATAGTTACTTCTGTACCATCTCCATCTTCTAAAACAAACCCAGTAATGGCATTTGTTAAATCTGCGGCTGTAGCGGTTACATCAGTTCCATTAATAGTTAGTTTGGTTAGATCTGGAGCTACGGTTCCGGCTGTACCATTAAGAGCGTTCTGAACGTCATCTAGTGCCGTATTTATGGTAGTACCCCAAGTTCCCTCAGATCCACCCACTGTTGGTTTTGTTAAAGTAATAGCCATTTAGATCTCCTATTCATAATAACCTATCACGTTAGGCTGCATCCGTCCATATTTCAGCCGGTACTGTCGGGCTAAACCAACCTCTAATTTTAAAATCTTTAAATGTATAAGAATACTCACCTGTAACTGGTCTTAAAAATCTACCTGCGAAAAGTGCTGCATCTTGACCAGAATATGTGAATTGACCACGATCAAAAGCTTCAGCAACGCCTTTAAGAGCATCTTGCCCTGTTAAAGTAAAAGCACCTCTTTCAGCCGCAATATTCATGTCTATTTTGAAGTTTATATTTTGGCCGCTTAGAGAAAATGCACCGCTATCAAGCACCATACCAAAACCAGTATCGAAAACTATATTTTGACCAGTTAAAGAAAATGATGCGCTGTTATAAACGCTATCTATAATTAACCCAAAGTTTTGGTCAAAAGTAATATTCTGACCAGTTAAGGTAAACGACCCTGCGCTGAAATTAGATGGACGACCGGCACTTAAACCAACAGATTGACCACTTAATATAAAAGAACCAGAAGGGTAAATGTCAGTAATTAACTTAGCCGCACCTTGCATTGACAACGTAAACGTGCCGCTAGTCACTTGCAGTGAATATGCTTCATTAGCCGTTGGTGCGCCTAATGCTGTTGTGCCTAATGGGGAAAAGCCAAGCATTATAATTCAACCCACTGTTGTTTTTCCTCATCCCAAACAAAAGGTCTTTCAAGGGCTTCTTCTGGTGGGTCTACTGGTGGCTGCCAATCTAATGTTTCTTCATTTAGCGTCCAAGACGGAAAAGGTTTCGCATACATAAAAGCATCACGCTCACTATCGTAATAACCACCAATAGCAGCATAGCGAACACGAAAATTATTGTTATAACTTGTTTGTTTCCATTTTGTATCTTCGCCTACTAAACTTTGTAAAAAAGATATACCAACAGCTTCGCTTTCGTTGCCATTTTCATCTACGCAATCATCATTGCCTACAACAAGAACATTTATTACGTTATTATCATCATCTAATTGTGCAAAATGTGCCATCTTCTAACCTACGCATATGGGTATCTAATTATAACCATTCCAGAGCCACCAGTTCTAGCGCAACCACCGCCACCGCCAGTATTTGCAGAGCCGTTAGATGTGTTGCCTGTTCCACCACCGTAACCGCCGCCGCTTTTGTTTCCTCCTGAGTTACCATAAATTGTTATTCCTGCACCACCCCCAGAGCCGTAACGCCCACTATTATGAACAGTAAATGCAGATAAATATCTAGGAGAGCCGCCGACTGAGTTCATAGCGTCACCGCCTGCCCCTCCTGCGCCGCCGCCACCGCCTCCATAGTAAGGGTGTCCTGCCGCATTTCTGCCGCCTCCGTATCCATATCCTGTTGCTCCACCAGTGTTACCTTGAGTTGAAGTTGACCTGTTAGCGTAATAGTTGTGAACACCTGCACCACCTCCACAACCGCCATTAACGCCTACCCAACCATTGTGATAGTCTTGCGCTCCTGCGCCGCCGCCTTGTGATGTGCAACCGCTAAATGAAGAATTACCGCCGTTGCTTTTTAATCCACCGCCACCGCCTACAGTAACATAACCACCGTGTAGTCCTTCGCCGCTATGGTAGGAAACCCCACCGCCACCGCCGCCACCGCCGCCTGATCCGTTCCCTTGGTATGTTTTACCACCGCCGCCGCCTCCGGCGCAGACAACAAATTGCATTGTTGCTCCCTGAGCATTGCTGACGCTAAAGCTTCCACTGCTATAAAATCTATGGTAGCGGTATCCACCTGTCGTATAGACACTTCCACCACTAGCCGAAGGATTAGCTGATTTTCCGTAAAACTGGCTTATACTGATAGTTCCGCTAGAAGGTATCCCAGAAGCCGCCGAATAATATTCGCTTAAAGAGTGAGGTGTAGAGCCACCAAATTCAGATGCAATGTTTGCTAGTGATATTGCGCCACTGCTTTGTAATGTCATATTTAGCCCTCAATTATAGCTCTTAGTCGACCTATTTCATCTTGCTGCTCTTTTATGGCTTCGATTAGCAAACCAACCATATTGCCGTAATCAACAGATTTAGTAGTTGTTGTTTCGCCTGTCTCTGGATTTGTATCTTCAATATCTATAACCACCTCTGGCAAAACTTTTTCAAGTTCTTGAGCAATTACACCAGTTCTAAGTCGGTCTGTTTCTATTTCTTTATAATAAACACCACGCATTGCTTTGATTTTATCAATAGGATTATCTATTGTAACAATATCTTTTTTAAGCCTAATATCAGAATAGGCCGTTACGTTAGCGCTTGCCACAAAATTACCACTTGCATCAAAATGAAAATTATTAGCGCCTGCACTATCTCTAAAAATCATTTGACCGCTGTTATTGTATTGCAAATACATATGGTTTGAGTGATGCTGTATTTTACAAGTAGCTTCCCCTGTCCAAGTACCTTGATCAAACCTAATATCGCTACCGCCAGAAATAGTTACTGCTCCTGCGCCACCCGAAAACGTAATATCTCCCGATGCAGTATCAGCCGCATCACTTCGTACAAAACTACTTGCGTCAACCCCATCTACTTGGTCAGCATTAATATTTAAAGCATCTATGTCTGATTTAGTTTGATCAGCAGTTGCGCCTGTTTCAATACCATTAAGTTTAGTTTGCAAAGCGTCGGTAAAAGCATTTGTATCGGAGTTGTTTTCATATGCAGTTTTTATTTCTGCATCTGTTTGGTCAGCCGTTGCACTTGCTTCTATGCCATCTAGTTTTGCGCCGTCAGTAGCAACATTTCTACCGTCAACATTACCACTTACAACAATATTTCCAGTAACATCTAAACCGCCAGAAGTAGCCTCTGCTTTTGTAGCCCCTGCTAGCTGAAGTCTTTTAAAATCATCAGCTATAACAGTAATAGAAACTTTTGCACCTCCACTAAGAGATAGCGCACTACCGCCACCACTGCTTTCACTTGGAGAACGTGTTAATGTTGTGCCGCTTGCAGCATAAGTTCCAGTACCTATTTCCCAATTAGAACCGTCTTCAATAACATACTGGACAACATCGTTATCAGATACTCCTGCATCAGCAAAGCTCTGGAAACCTGTTTCAGCACTGCCAAGGGTCACCGTCCCTGCGCCAGTTGTTGAAGTTCCCATCTTGGCTCTATTAAATAACTTTGCCATGATGTTCTCCTACTATGTAAGCGTTAAGATACCGTTTGCGCCAATATCTATTGTAAATGTATCACCGTCATTTAATGTAAGCGCAGAACCATAATCGTAATAACCGACAATAGGATCGCTAACACTGTGATCAGATTGTGCTGCGTCAGGGCTATCGTTATAGATCACAACATATCTAAAAGGTGCAACCGAGCCGCCTGATGCTGTTAACACTAAGTCATCGGCAGATAGCTTATATGTGCCGCTTGTTTGTGTGCTTGTAACATTTGCTAATGTTCTTGCAGAAAGATTAGTGTAACTTATCTCCGTAACGTTTGCTAAAACACCGTTACCATCCGATACAACATTTGTACCAGATGCAGGATCGGTATTGCAAAGCGCAACTTTTAAAGTGTCACTATCTAAATCCATTTCGTTAGCTAAATTGACCACAAAGTCATTTACTTTTGTAAAACTTGCCATTTATCCAAAACTCCTAATTCTCATTCTGTGGCCCGATCCGCTAGACTTGGCCTGTTGGTCTTCCATGTTTGTACCACTTATTGCGTTTTGATACAACTCCGCCCAAACTTTCGTCCGGGCATCTTCACCTAAATACGGGGCGCTGTGTGTTAGGGCTCCGTAAAGATAAATATCTGGGTAATAAGTTAAAACCCAGTTTGTCGTAATACTATTGCTCAACGCCTCTATTCTTTCGTAGTAAAGCATCTCAATAGTATAATCCTGATCCGGCGTTGGATAAACTTCAAATGATCCATCTACCGGGGCATAAAATCTTGGGGTTCCTGAGGAATTGCTCTCAGCCCTTTTGTCCATTAATTCGCTAAGAGTAATGAGCTCCATTCTAAATTCTGTAGTACCCGTCAACATCAAACGTATACCCTCAATAAAATCGAGTGGGAAGGCTGTGTATTGAGTATCTAAAAGAGCCACCTTTCGGCTCTCCATTCTCCAGTGCCTGAGGCGTCTATTCATATCGGCCTCGGCTAGAGTTATAAAATCAGGGATAACTGAAGTAAGATCGTCACGATTTAAAAAATCTGCTATCGAACTTTTTAAGTCGGTATAGTTTGCAATACTCATAGCGTGCTTTCTCTTGTTCTAGTCCAAGCATTATCGCTATCATTTAGCCACTTAAATAATGCCTTAGGATCGTCAGCGATACCCCTACGCTTTAATTCGTAGTATATCGGTAGCGGTATTGAGGCAACTTTATTAATGTCCTTATGCCTCTTATCCATGTTGTTTCTTTGCTTTTTATTAGCCTCCACAATTGGCTTAACGTCCATAACTGTCTCAACGACATACTCACCCTTGCCAGTTACGTGCCAATATTTCTTTATCCCGGTTAATGGATCATGGCTCCATAATCTTTTCATCTTGTATAAGTCCTTGTTTTTAAAGGGCTATTCCCTGGGAGTAGGGGCAACAATTAAGCTGCCCCTAAAGTTATTATGATGTTGTAAGATCGAACACGCCAGCGTGTCCAGCCTCATTAGTAACCTGTAAGCCCATCTCGCCGATAACCATTTTTCTGGTTGCGTCACCAGTTTTGGCTAGATCAACGGTCTGGATAGGACGTAGAACAGCGATTTCTGCTAACTCTGGGTCTAACAGAAAGCAGTCTCTTTCTCTTTGAAAAAGGTTAACTACACAGGATAAGCTGCCGAAATCCGACAGATAGACATCAGCCGCACCTATAATGGTGGTTGGACCATCACTTGGAGCCATGTAGCGCTGTGCAGCGATACCAGCAAAACCTGATACTTTGGTTTTGTTGAACGGGCCAGTCATCATAATTGATGGCTTACCGCCAGAAGTAAATGCTAACTGCATTGCTTCTTTAACCATAGCCTCAGTGAATACTTGCTGTGTACCATCAGTACGAGCGTCAGTACCGTCGCCAGTTGGACTTGCAGGGCTCCCTGCTGAACCCATAACGTCGTTAGTTGCAATCCATGCACCTAAGCCAGCAGTCTCACGCGGTGTACTTGTGTTCCCGGAAACTTGGGCGTTATTATCCGTGAAAACGGCCTCGTAGTCTCTACGTAATTCGCGTCCACGCTTCGCCAATTGCATCGCCATTTCATCGTTGCGCCCTGCTAAGGACTGGTCAGAAAGGTTGTCAGCGACGATAGCTGTTCTACGCAAAATATGCGTATAGTTACCGACACGAGTTGTTGCAGATGTAGCGTCGAAAGTGTTTCCTACGTCATCGCCATCAGCTCTCGCCGTTTTTGAAACAGCGTTTAGTGAGTCGGTTTGCCACTCAAAATATGTGTTGGAAACATTGACTGTTCCAAGGTTACTTTGCAGTGGGACCTCTTCAGGTGAGATCGAACTTATCACGTCCGAAAGTTGCTCACGAATACCTTTGGCATCAAAGGATGTGAACGTATTGGTAGTAATAGCCATTACAGCCTCCTAGAGTAAGTGTTTAATTGCGGCAGCGGCGTCAGCCACTTTGCCAGTTTGACGTGCGCGTTGTAGCGCTTGTTTTTGCTCAGTCTTAGGTTTTGGCTGCGTGTTTCGAGATCCAGCTCTTAGAGTTCTGGGCTGTTGCTTCTTAGGCTTAGTCTTTGCCTCCGTCGCTTTAGTCTGCCCTTTGTCATACAGCATGGCTTTCCTCGCTACTTTTACAAGCGTCGCATTTGTTAATCCGCTAATGTCTTGCTCCGAAAATCCTTCTCCAAGGAGAAAGTCACGGACCTGTTTAGCCTCATTCGCTGCGACTTTTGTATCGCGCCACTCCGGGATTAAGTCGGGCAAAATTTCTCGCTGCTGCGCTTGGTATTGCATTTGCATATTTTGTATGCGCTCTGCATCAACCTGTTGCATTCGCTCACGCTCGACTTTAACGGCTTCAATAGAAGCTAGTCGCTCCTTTTGCTGTTTCTGCCAAGCACGTTCTGCCTTCCTTGCCATGTTAGGATCCTGATCATACAGAGTGTCCCAATCTGGCTCCGGCTCCTGTTGCTCTAAACGATCCTGCAATGCAGGAAGCATTTGAGCATATTGAGCACGTTCACGCTCCATCTCAATTGCTTGAGCTTCTACTGATTTTCTGTATTCAGAAAGCTCTTGAGTTTTGCGTGTATAATCTCTTTGTCTTAGGTTTCCGCGTCTGAGCTCTTCAACAGTTATCTCCTCGCCGTCTACTTCGACTACTTGTCCAAGTATGTCCAGAGATGCGTCTTCGAATTCTTCTGCTTCCTCTTCAACTTCAAGACCGTCTTCAGATACTTGCGTATCCTCGGACATTTCGACTTCTTCTACCTGTTCTTCAACTTGTTCAGTTTCAGTAGCTTCAGTCTCAAGCGCAACCTGTTCCTCCGTCACGGTATCCTCTTGGGGCGTTAGTAAGGCTTTAATTGCATTAGTTGCTGTGTTCAGATCAGTCCCATTTGGGTTATTGGTTTCTGACATTGCTTAACTCCGTATTATGCGCTATTTTCTATTTTTTTCAATAGTAGCGTTTTGTTTTAATCTGTGCAGCATAGTTTTTACATTTTCAATGCCGCACGCTCTACCAAAAATAACCTCCCGGCCATCCTTGTCACTGGGGTCAGATTTTTTAAATTCCTCCCAGATCTCTGCTTCCAGCTCATCCATAAAACGAGGTAATTCTGTATTCAGAAGCCTGTCAGCCTCCGCCCCGTCGTCTATGACTTGCTGTCTAGTTTTCTTTATCATCTACAGCGCCTTTTAATACTTCAGCTTGAGCCTTCATGACTTCACGATTAATAGCCAGATCTGATCTGATTTTTTCGACGTTTAGCTGCGTTCCATACTTAGCCTTCATTTCCTCAGCCTTAACAAATAAATCAGCGTCAAGCTCATCTCGTTTGCGATCATCATCCATCATCATTTTATCGCGCTCTAAATTAAGCTCCGCCGCCTTCTTCTGAATGTCGGCCTGTATCTGCTGGATTTGAACGGCAATGAGTTGCTCTTGAATATCTGGTTTATCCTCTTGTGGAGGCGGCTGGAATTGTGCCGGGTCACTCCAGAATTGCGAGGTATCTTTAAACCCGGCAAGCTCTGTCATCGCCTTCAGTGTATTGGCAAGCTTATTAATATCAGTCAGTGGGTTCACCGCGCCCATAGTCTGCATTGCCTCTCTCTGCATCTCACCGATCTGTTTGAGCATCATCATACGCTCAGTGTCTGTGCCACGCCCAAGAGCGACACGGACAGAGACGTCCATATTGCTATTCCAAGTACGGGGATCTATCGGGATAAAATCGTTAGTCAGCCGTACCATGCGCGGCGCGTCTTGGTGCGTGGTTAATAAGTGTAAAACAATTTTATATAATTGCTTCATGCCAGTCTCGGCAAATATACGTGCAATCAGCTCTATGTGTTGCTGTGCGGCGCTCACAGTGGCGTTAACGGCGGCAGCCGTCGAAGACTGCAAGGCTCCAGCGTCGAGCCCTGCCGAGGCTTTAGAGATGCCTGTACGGGCCTCTTTAAGCTCATCCATATACTTTAAGACCGGGAATGCCTGTTGACCGACAAATGGCATACTGAGCATTTGAACGGCTCCGTTTTGCCTCTGGCGGATTATGGATCCCACTTCAGTTGACATGGCGTCGTCTAAATTAACCATACCCTCAGTAATTGCCATGCGTGGGTGAATAGACATTGAGAGGCTGTCTAGAGTATTACGCATGATAGAAGATTTAATTTTTTGTATATCCATGACGGCGTCGGCGACACTCATACCGAAGAAATCGTGAGCCTCTGGATCCGGGCAAAATACAGCAAATGGGACGACTGAGCACGGCTCGTTCATAAGAACAATACTCTCGTCACCTACGGTGCAAACTTTTCTAAGCTCTGCTATGCCATCGCCGTCATAATCGACTTTTATGTAACTTTCGACATATAGAACTTTTTTCATCGCCTTGTCGTCACGGTCATGCATCTCACTAGTCAAAGATTTATTCCTAGTGTATCGCTCTATGTTGCTTTCCATGTCATCATAGTTAGCCCCGGCGTCTGACACTGTGTCGTAGTCGTATCCCATAGCGACGAGCTCGGATACAGTCATAACCCGGCGGTGGCCGACATATGACGCCTGATCCAATGATTTTGCTTCACGAGAAATTAGGAACTCCTCAGGTGGCACGGCCTCCATCTTAACTCTACCGTCCGGGTGAGTGTATGTAGCCCTCACTGAGTGCACCATTGGAGGCGGTAACATTTCACCCGTCATCGGATCCATCATAGGCTCACCGGCTGGCTGAGAGGCTAAGACTTGAACCTCAACGTCATTATCTGACATGAGAGCTGCGAGAGCATTATCGTCTAGCCCGGTCCAGTCGTGTGTCTCAAATTTTGTCTGATCATCCCAGTAGCATTTTAGTACGCCTACTTTACGAATTAGAGCATCTTTAAAGGCTGCGTGGATCTGTAAAAAACCGTCGTTGTCTCTGTTGATAACGTACCGGGCATATTCCGTCGCTTGCTTTGCCGCCTCTATATCCTCAGGTCCTTGAGGCGCGTATTCCACCGTGTTCTCAGTAGAATTAAAAATACGCATAAGAGATGGCATAATGGCCTGTACGGTGTCCCGGACATCCATACTTACAATTTGAGATCTCCCGGCCTCTTCATTACCGAAGGGATCTCCCCTGTAATATTCAGTGGCCGTGGCGCGCAGTGGAGATACCCAGTTATCGACAAAATCAATTGCGTCGTCTATCTCTTTTCCTACGATGCCTTTCAGCTCCTCATCGTCCATGATGTTAGGATCGAGTTCAGCTTCCAGCTCTTGCACGAGTTCGCTTATTTCATTTTCCATCTTACTCGCCTTCCTCATTTTCTATCTGCGATAACAGGCCAAGGCCAGCTAGGCCAGCCATTATATTTGGGTCATATATATTTTTTAATTTTGCAAATCTGCTTTTAATTACCGCCGGATCGTTAGCAGTTCTGTCAACTAACATAATGTTGCTTATGTTTTCTTTTGTAAAAACATCATCAAGGCCAGCTCTATAAGTTTCCATGACGCCTCCAGCGCTCCTATCCATTCCCTCTATAAGATTAACATAGGGAATATTGGTATAACCTTTGTCAGTTAATTCTTTTCTAAATAAATCTACGCCATCTTCTAAACTTACATTTTTTGCATCAGCATATGTATTCATAACTTCTCTTACGCCATCCTCAGTCAAAACCGTTTTACCATCTATGACCTCTGTCATATCAAACCTTAAATCTGGTTTAATTCCAAACTCTTCAAAATCTTTAATTTCAAATGGTTTATCTGTTCTAATTTTTAAAGGAAATGTCTGACCTTTTAAACCAGCTTGGTTAATATCTAGTTTATCGCCAACGCTAAATTTAAATCTATCGGCTGCCTGAGGTGGAGATCCTACGTGAACACCTAAACGATCAAAACGGCTTGGTATATATTTTGGGTTTGTCGCTGATGGCGGCCTGAGCATATTACCCATCATTTCGTTTACTCTCATAAAGTGAGCTGCATCCTCATAATCGGGTATTTTTCCCTGGGATTTCAATGACTTAGCAGGTCTTGCAGACGTTTTTAAGGCTTGTTTTAGGCCGAGGCCGCTTAAACCAAGATCTAAGCCAGCAAAGCCTGTATTTAATGCGGCGTCGCTATAGTTGCCAGCTCTAAAATCTTTGACGGCCTGACCGCCTGACATTACTCCAGCGGTTACGGGTAGAACGTTAGCTAAACCGGCGTTATCAAGATAATTTAAAATGCCGGAATTATTTGACCCCGGCATAGCCCCACCGAATAATCTTCTTGACGTATTCTTACCAATATAGGGCGTGAGAAGGTCAGTCATGTTCTCTGCAAAAGTAGTATCTCTAGGTATTAATTGTGGGCCTCCCGGGTTTCTCCTAGACACTTCTGTCATTTGATCTAGTAAAGAATAAGACGGTCCAAACATTGGTCCGGGGTAAGATTTTACAGCCATAATAAACGCCTCTTTACCTTATTATTATTTTTTGTTAACACAGTGTTAAAAGGAGAAAGTAAAATGGAAATAGAAGAACTAGAACCAATAAGAAATGAAATTACTGCTTTAGCATATTTATTATGGACTAAAAAAGAAGACTTACCGAAAGATATTGAGGACTCGATAGACGATATAATGGAATTGATAAAAGACACTATTTAAGACCTCTTATGTATTGTTCTAATAAACCAAAAGTATAATCGTCTGCACTTTTCTGGCCTAAAGTATTTAAAATTTGAGAATAAGTTTCCGCTTCATCTACAAACTGCTGATCAATTTTTTGACTTAATCTTGGGTTACCCATATAAGATTTTATATCTTTTGGTAAAGCATCCATCTTACCGGCTGCAATTTTAGGTAAAGCTGTGTCTCTTGCACCTATAATAAATGGTAATTCAGTTTCAAAAGTCATACTACCGGGTGCATTCTTCATTTTAGGAACAAATGCACCGTAAGATGGATGATCAGAACTTTTAATCATACCAGATAAAAGATCAGGCTGGCTCATTCTATAACCAACACTTAAAGCTTTGGAATTAACTAAATCTGGATTAGTAATTGCAAAACGAACAGCCCCAACGTCGGGCATACCTAAATCTTGCATTAAACTACTATCAAAAAATTTTATAAATTGTGATCGTCTACCGCCTTTTTGTTTGAGCAACCAGTTAGCAAATTTTTCTTTATTTTTAAGACTAGGTATTTGATCTGCAATTTTTGGAAATTTTGCAGCTATAGCTTCATCTAAAATTGGATAGCTATTAGATCCTACAGGGCTAGACTTTAATACTTCTAAATAAGTATTTGCCATGTGCTCAGAAAAATCTCCTGATCTTTCTCCCATAGGCATATAACTTAATACAACATCTTCTCCTCTGTCAGCGGCCTCTTTAAATGCGTTTGCTTTAGATTTCATTGCCGTAGGCTCTGATGCCCACGCTCTTTTACCTTCATCCATATATGTCGGACCGCCGTATGTTTTTACAGGATTTAATAATGAAATATCATTTATCTGGTCTATTACTCTATCACTAGAAGTTCTATCCCCAGCAGCAAAATACATTGTTTTACCCTGTAAGTCAGACGGACTTACAGTTTTCGGCTTTATTAAATTTCCAAGTAAATCACCCTCAACATTATAATTAAATGGAGCTGTTCTGTGTTTATTTAAAGAAAACCCAGAATAAAGAGCTGGATCTTTTAATCTGCTAGTGTCAAATCTAGGCTTTTTAAAATAGTTAGAGCCTTTCATAGTAAAACGTAATAAATCTAAAATAGGATTAGCCATCACCACTTTTCCTTATTTGCCCAATAGGCTGCTGACATTTTACCTTTGGATATATTTTTTGCGTGCCTCGCCTTAAAAGATTTGCGGCGCGCCTTGTCTTTCGCCGTCTTTGGCGACTTCCCGGCTCCACTTACACCCTGCTGCCCAAAGCGAATTGTCTTAACTTTGTCGCCCTCCTTAGCCACGACGACGTGACTTTTCTTTGGGTGATTGGGCGTGCGCTTCGGCTTGTTAAAGCCGCTGACGCCAGCCCGGGCTAGTCGTGGATCTTTTTTCTTACTCATTTCAGTATATCTGGTAAAACGTCAAATGTTGCCATATTAGCCCGGAGGGGCATTCCCGGCATTCCCGGCATTCCCGGCGCAGACTGCATTCTCTGATTATACCCCATAGGCTTAACGCCGATTAAATTTAAAAACATACTCGAGGGGCCTCCCTCAAATCTGGGACCGCTTTGGCCGTAGCCAAAACCTCCGCCGTCAAAGGCGTCAGTTAAGTCTCTTTGCATTTGAACTTTAGCAAGTCTAAATGGACCACCCCTGACCGGGTATCCCTCGCTCTCGGCGAGTGCAGCGTAAGCGTCAGCTCTTTCGTTTGGATCAAAGCCCATGTTTCTATATGAGCCAGTTGGATCAGCTCTAATACTTTGCTCTGTAGCGTCGTAGTATTCTTGGGTTCTGTCTTTCATTCCAAAACCCATAGCTAGTGCATCTAGCAAACCAATTGTCATTTTTTAGACCCCTTCTTTGTTTTCCAGCTTATGCGCTTCGGTCCAGTTTTTCTTTTTGCCGCCTTTTTAGCTGAGGCTGTTTTGGCCTGACTTGCAGGACGACAGGCCGGATACGGCCTACCCTTATCTTTCTTAGACTTTGTGCGTCCACACTTTTTACCAGTCTTAACATCGCGCCAGTCCTGCTTAAACCACTTCGTTAATCCGCCTGATGACTTAGGCATAAGTACCGCCGCGCTTTTTATATTCTCTTACAAGCCATGCGTTTGCATACGCAGACGGATAGACTTTAAATTTTTTCTTAGCCTCAGACTTTACCCGGGAGTAGAGTTTTGGGTTTTTAGGCTTCGGGCTCGAAGACTTTTTTCTAGTTCCCTTTACGGCCATTACTTTTTCTTTCTTGCTTTTTTCTTAGAAGCTTCACTTAAATCTTTAAAATGAAAAAGACGCTTACTATTTTTACCGTGAGTTTTACCAGAATGAACCTGACCATTAGGCATTTTATGCATACCACCTTTATGTTCAGTCCCGTCTCGGAAATAATGCTTAACACCCTTAGCCATTACTTACCCTTACTATAAGTAACTTTTTTCTTTTTTTTCTTAGCTGCCTTCTTTGCAGCCTTCATTCCCTTAGTATTGTATGCGTATGTTTTACCACCAACTTTTGGCATGATAAGCCTCCTTCATGTTTGCTGCCTTATAATACATTATTTTTAAGTTAAATAAACCCCGTGCGTGGGAGGACACACGGGGGAGCTCCTAGGGCTCTACGGCAGAAGGGAACCCACCGCTAAATATATTGTGCCATCAATGCAGTTTTTTTTCAATTTGTTTAAAAAATAGTATACACTGACTGTTACCAGCAGGAGTTAGTATGCCGTATAAAAGTAAAGAGCGGCGTAAGACTTACAACAGGTCTTACGGTATGAAGTGGTATCTCGAAAACAGAGAAAAAGTTTTGGCGAGTAATAAAAAACACGTCCAGAGACACAGAGATAAATGGTGGGAATTCAAATCAAAGTTAAGATGTGAAAAGTGCGGATTTTCTCACCCGGCAGCTATCGACTTCCACCATCCAGAAGCAAAAGGAGATACAAAAGTCAGTAAATACATATCTCACAAGCAATGGAAGCGTGCATATGAGGAGGCTGCAAAGTGCCAAATATTGTGTGCAAACTGTCATCGCATTTTTCACTACGAAGAAAAAAAATCTTAAGTCATTGATTTTCCTGGATATTTAGTTGCATTATTAACTTGATGTTAACAGAATAATAACATACTATCTTAGTATAAGTTAATTTTTAAAAATTTTTAAAGGAGATAAAAAATGGGTTTACGTGTTTCTGTTTATAGAAGTAGCGGAATGGATTGCACAATGGACGGTGTATCAAAGTTCCATGATAATTTAATTGTGGTAAATGCTGAGGGTCCTTTTGAACCAGACGCAGAAGATGCAGCGGTTCTATTGGTAGATGACCGCCCAACAGGCACACCATATCCAAAGCTAGTACCGGCGGAGTGGGACGACGAAAAGGGTGAGTGGGTTCGATGTGAGGGCTGGTATATGGCTGGCGGAAATTATGGCGGAACTTGTGACAGTCGGTATAAGGCTGAGGGAATGAGCCACGGTATTTTACCAATACACGACAGACGTGAATGGTAAGGGAGGTTTAATAATGCGTTTATATAATAGCAGCTATGGTCAATGGTTTGGAACACAGAGGGACGCCCAACGGGGCGCTCCTCGCGACTGGACCGAGGTTGACGTGCCTACATCTAAGCAGGATCTCATCAACTGGTTAAACGCCAATAAAGTGGGATCAATGGCGAATGATAATTTAACTCGAGATCCTGACGGCAATATTGTTGCGCCTTATGATCCTGATGCGCCGGTAGGTCTTTACGAGCCAGAGCTCCCCAGCTCTGACGATGTAAAGCTTGTCAAGAGCGCTGAGAGTTGGGTTGCTTGGGCTCTCGATAACTTGGAGAGGGGCGATATTACGTCAGCTAAGGAAATGCTCAAGAAGGGCTTAATAATTCAAAGGGAGGTATCATAATGTCAGACAATCCATATAGTCTATCGAACCAAACAGAGTTTTTTCATAACATCATTACTGATGCATTGAATTACCTCGACGGTTACCGCTTTCAAATGACTAAGGAGCAAAAGCAAAAGGCACACGACGTGCTAGTCGTTAAGGCTCCTAACAGGCGCAGCAATTGTAGCCGGGCTGGTTTTGATAGCATAATAATTTGCACGACTTACTGGCAAATTGAAAACGTCATCAGCGGTAAATCTCAAGGCGTTAAGGCTAGATTTAAAAAGCTGGGTTACGTCAAGCCGGGGCACTACTACTGGAACGAGTATTGTCACTTTGATGCGGATCCTAAGTGCGGTGGTATGCACGTCAAAAAAGGCGACGTCGATCATGGCAACCTGATCCAAGTCTTACACGAGCTCTCACATTTTGTGCAGCACAATCTGTATCATAGTGACCCGGGATACTGGGGTAAGTATATGCGTAAGGCGCACGGTGACGGCTTCAAGGATATTTACTCTATGCTTCGAGAGAAGTTTTGTAATGACCCGGTAGTTCGTAAAGTCTGCATCGCCCTATGGAGGGCCGGGTTTAAAGGTAACTTAAACTGGAGCCAGCGTATGGCTGCACAGAAAATAGCTAAGGAGGTAGCGTAATGAAAAAGAAGGGAAACGTAAAAGGTCACACGAGTGTGACGTTTGATAGTTTTCTTGCCGCTGGATCTCAGCTCGGACATAGTTTCTCATTGTCCGGGCGAGGCCACGGGAGAAGAAATAGAGTTTTGGACGGCTCGACAAACAGAGCCGCAAGGCGCGCATCGGCGGCGTCTAAGCGTAAGGGAGTTAAATAATGTATGCTCTATTTATTGACAACGGTGACGAGTGGGAGCTCGTCGCCAAAAATAAACTAAAACAAAATTTGGAATTACATTTTTATTATGACTACAATGGATACACGCATCCAAAATACGAAAGATATTATGATAAAAATGATGGCAGGATTATTGAAACTGACGGATCAGATAAAGAAATAAATGAGGCAATAAAAAAATTAAATAAAAAAAATAACGTCAACTAGTAAATTTGCAAAATTTGTATGTTACAGTTAAAGTATACAACCGGGAGATTTGTAATGGTAACAAGTAAAGCTAATAAATATTTTACGCCTATTAACGGTAATGCTGCGAGAGTAGTCTTATCGAAGGGCACTCACTTCACGCCTAAAAAAGAATTAAAAAACGTCTACAAGGATCCGATATATTTTAGAAAAGCGGATCACACGGCGCTGGGCGACGAGAGAAAACTTTATAATGAAATGGTAGGTAGAAAAAATGGACGCATAACCGTTCTTGGTAAAGATTTAAATACGAAGAAAAATTGCAACGGAAGTATGTGGGTATGCAAATGCGCGTGCGGAAATTTTTTACTGCTTAGATCTAAAAAAATTAAAAAGGGTCAAATGCAGGATAGATGCAACGAGTGCCTGTACATACAGGAGTTGAGAAACAGATAACGTATACGGTAAGCCGTGAGTGCCGGTGGTTTTGAGTATTTCCCACTAAACCGCGCGCAGCTAGAGCCTCGTCTCCTTTCTTGGTGATCTAGCACTAAGGGCCAGTTTGATCAACTGGTCCTTTTTATACAATGCCTAAGATCTCTCGACGCAGCGGCTTATTCCATGACCCGGCGGAGCTCGTGCCGTAAGCCATCGTCGTCATTTCATTTGCTAGACAGAGACAGACTGCATCGGCTCTATCAGGTGAGGTGATGCCTCTTTTTTTCATGGCCTCCTTACTCTCGACTTGGATCTTCCCGGAGCTGGTAAAGTGATACCGGGGAGCTGCCAGCTCGGCCCAGAGCCTGTCGTCTTGAGGTATTTTAACGTCTTTGCCCTCCAGCCAAGCCTTACACTTAAACCAGAGCTCTGCGCGCAAATTTATATATGTATCCTTCTGGACGGACCTCTCCGAGACATTCAAGCCTCGAGCCGGGAGGCCCAGCTCTCTAAGTCGATCCAATACGCCGGCTCCTAAGCCTACGCTATCGACGATGATCTCGACGGGCTTCTTAGATGTGGATGCAGCGTCGTATTCGGATTTCACGGCCCCAGTCAATTGCATCAAGTCTAAATTGTTCCACACGGTCAGTGGGTGAATTACCGGGCCCTGTCGCTTGCATAAAACGGAGCTATCATTTCCCTGCCGGGCTACATCGAGAGCCCAAATGGAAACAGTATCCTCGTGGATCTTTACGTCGTTTTTCATGGCGTGATCAATTAAAGATACCGGGATAACTGTGTCACTTTCCGACGGAGGGAAATTTCCGAGCACGCGAACATGGTACGCCGGGCTATCCTCGCCGTAGCGATTTTTCATGTCATTAACGAAGTCGTCGGATACGCGATTACTGTCAATACAGGATACGTGCATGGTGTGCCAATTTTCTTTAAGTCGATTGTGCGTATCGTAAAAAAAGCCAGTGTTCCGGGTGGGGTTCCCGGTCAAAACTGTCGTCGCGTGAATGCCCGACATTGATCCACTGGCTGCCTCGAAAACGCTTTCCGGGATACCGCTACTCTCGTCGGCCAATAAAAGCGTGCTTGGAGAGTGCACGCCTGCCAGAGCTTCCGGCTGTTCCTGTCTTGAGGTTCTACAGGAAATAAACGTGCTCTCCGGGGAGCTCTTGAGCTCAATACGATCACTTTTTATCTCGAGTAAATCGTCAAATGGCGGTTTTAAGCGTTTTGCAATATTTTTCATTTCAGCGAAACAGGCGTCAAAAAGCTGTGCAGAGGTGGGGGCGGTGACAACTGTCTTCGATGGCACGCGCATTAAAACGTGCCAAATGGCTGCCATTGCCACAGCGGAAGATTTACCGACGCCGTGGCCCGAGCGGCAACTGACACGTCTAATTTTTGGATCAGCGACAGATTGTAAAAGCTCACATTGCCAGTCGTCGGGATCCATCCCTATCACTTCCCGGGCAAATTTTACGGGATCGTGTTGGTATCTTTTCATTAATTTTAAAAATGGGTTGCTGGTCATTTTCTACGTCTCTATCTGTGATGGGGTGGTTGCAAATGCTGGGGCGCAAACAAAAAGTAAGGGGGGGCTAAAATAAAAAATGCTGCACCGCAGAAAATAGTTTTACGCATAATATGTATTATGTTAATTATTGGCCTGTTTTTTCGCAGTTGCAGCGTAAAATGGCTAAAAATGGGCTGAAAGTTGACTTTTTTGCTGCTTTGCGGCATTCGCGCGCGCGCACGCGATTGTGATTTAGTGTGCGAAATCACGGTTCAACTTCCTCAGCTTCTCCCTCGATAACATCACCAAGTAATTGAGCTGCTTGAGCGTGTAAGTCATTAACGCTTATATTTATAGCCACATCACGCTGTCTCGTATCGTATTTATGATTAAGTTTACTGGCTATCCATTTATCAGTATCAACTTTTAATCTCGACACATTAACATCCTCAGGTTGCGCGTTTTGAGCTGTGTCAACTGCGCGCTCTGCATAATAATTCCCGGCTTCTGATAATGCCTGTTCATATCTGCCTCTCCTGCCGTCAACAGCGTCGAGCCACATAGCAAATAACTTATAGCCAACGTCGAACTCCTTCATAAGAGATCTAACTGAAGTGCCCGTAGATATTCTATCGAGCACCTCATCCTCTCCCATCTTTTCTATTACTGCAATCTTAGCTTTTCCTACCTTACCTACCATCTGATCCTATCTCCCCGGCTAAAGCTGAATACCCACAAATATCTACCCAGTGATCTGCTTTATCAGGTGATACTCTTATCCTAGATATTTTAAGCAACACCATCATCACAGCTACATCGATGTGACCTATTTCGTAGCCAGTATAAGCTGACCACAACTTAGCAGTGTTCTCAAAGTTTTCTCTTGCATCTCCATAATCAGCATTGCGGTCATTATTTATGACTTTCATTGCTTCCTTTAAAATTTCATCTCTATCCATTTTTACCACGGTATCTCATCCCCTATTGACCAGTCGATTGATTTATCAATTCCATCCCTAATTACGGTTGTTATTTTTGCTTTAGGAAAACTATCGTAAGCCTCCTCCAAAAACTTAGCCGTAAAATCATTAGATAATATTCTAGCAACATCCTCAAAACTGTAAACTATCCAGTCTTTGTACTTCTCACGTAATATGTGAGCATTCCTAGACGCAATGCATACGATCCTGCCACCCTCGAGCTCGACGCAATAACAATCCTCAGCCGGAGGCTTATGCCCGGCCTCAATTGCAGTCTTTTCTAGAACGTCCCACGCTCTCATAAGTTGACCAGCAATCTGATTAGTCGCCATTACGTCGTTAGCCTCGACTGCGTAACCTAGCGCCTCGTAAGCAGCTTCAAAACGGCCAGCCATTTCTGGCGGCACAAACGTAGGCAATGTATCACCCCACTTATCAACTTTTTCCCGGGCAATACGATCCAGCGGTTTAAGTTGTCCAAGCACTTCTGCTTTAATAGGGATATCCTCACCAGTAGGTCTGCCAAGTACATCACGTCCCTTCCTTTCAGCTTCTGTTAAAGTTATTCGTTTAGTTCTCTTTTTATTTACCACGATACTATTCTCCTCAGTCGTTTTATATATCCGCCTCACTCCCTCCTTAGTTACGTATATATATACGTATAACTAAGGAGGAAGGTTTTTGCGTTGTATTCTCCTCAGTGTAAGCACTCTTCCTCAGTCGCAATTTCGGACTGAGGAAACGCTTCAGTGTAAAGTCGGAGCACTCCTTTCCACTTCTTGCAGTAGTAATCTGAAGTAAGTCAGATCTGCAATTCCATCGTCACAAGCTCTCATCGCCTCGTGTCTGCTTTTGTTCACAAATATGTCTGCCGTCTTAGGGTTGCTATGGTTCCACTCGATCTCGTAGATCTCAGTCTCGTTATCGTAGACAAGCCTAGCAATTATTTCTGGTTTTACTTCACTCATAGTCCTGCCTCTTCTCCTGTTATCCATACACCGACGCCGACGACTGTAACGTCTCTACCCTGCCTTTTATCATAAACTGGCTCCAATCTCAAAACATCAGTCTCCAGCCACTGCTTAACTATAGCACGAATTTTAGCCTTCTCGTGTTTCTTTTCCGCATCCAAGCCTAAAACTTGTGCCACTGCATTTCCTACCCACATATTTGCCCGGATGTTTTCTCTGTACGGATCCTCATTCCCCAGCGCCTCACCCACTACTCGCTGGACCTTCATTGCGTCCTTGACTGTCACGCCATCGAACAAGTCAGGCATTTTAAATGCCACTGCCACGCCGACGTACTCACCGTTAGGAAGCTGGACGCCCTCCATGCGCCTGTACACGGCCTTCTCCGCAGGCGGAGCCAAGTTAGCCTTGCCGTCGTCAACTCTGAATATCCCGAGGCTATCCTGTTCACTTACGCCCAATTTCAGCGCGTCTTCCTGACTTACTTTATTGATAACTCTCGCAGCGCGCGCGGCTCCTATGAGTGACCCTGCACCCCGGACACTATCTACCGTTGCGTCATCTCCGTGCATTTTTCGTATGTGATGTGTCAATACGAAAGCGCAATCCGTCTTATCTGCAATCGCCCTGACGCTGGCTATCGCCGCATTCATTGCCACGTTATCATTCTCGTTGATTTGGTTTGCACCCACCCACGGATCCACAAAAACCATGCCAATATTATTTTGCTCTATCTTGTCGGCCATGTAATCTCTGAGCTCCTCGTCTACGTCGAGCCCGTCCCGGGACTGCTTTGCAAATATAATCTTGAGATCTCTCCCGGCGTCGAGAAATAGTTTTCCCTTAACATCCTTTGCCTTAACGCCGTAGTGCATCATGGCAGCCGCCACCCGGCGCTGCATCTCCTCCAGCGGATCCTCGAGGTTAATGAGCCACACGTTACATCTCTCGTGCACCATGTCCTCGATCAGAGACTGTCCCGTCGCAATCGACAGAGCCTCAACTGTTTGCATGGAAGTCTTACCAATGCCACCAGCCGATGCCAACACAGACACATTAGAGCGAATGTAGTGACGGCCATAGATCCAACGCCTCGCCGGGATCTTCGCCGGGTCAATGGGATCGTATGGCGTCGGCCACTGCCTCTCGGCCTCGATGATCTCCTGTTTCTCCTGCGCTACCGGCTTTGCTAGTGTCAGCGCCTCTCGCAGCTTGTCCTCGCCTACTTCCTGTAAGTAGTCGTTTGCATCGACGACGTTCTCGACGCCTAGCTCGTTAAACCTAACGACATACACAGAAGTGCTACCGTCTCCACTGAGCACGTCAGCGCACTTGTCTACGTCCAAGTCGGGATCGGCGCATATCGTTACATCCGAGGCTCTAGGGACGTTGTACGACTGCATCCCGGCCTTACCAAATGTACACACAATAGCGGCCTCTACTTTATCTTTCGTAGCCTGATGTATTGACAGTGCATCCTCCGGGCCCTCAACCATAACGATTGCCGCCCCGTCGTGCTCATCACCAATACGCATGACGTTACCAGCTATGACGCCTCGGCTATATTTACTAATGCCATTGTGCTCACGCTTTTTGCCCTCAGGCGTCAATAACACAGCCTGTATGCCCTGCACTTTATTCTCTGAATTAACGGCTGAAAAGATAATCGCCGGGCCATCGTATATGTTAGGACTAAATCGCGCTATATTCGACGCTGTAGAAGCTCTTAAGCCCCGTGAGTTGAGGTATAGTAGCGCCGGGCGTATTGCGTCTTTGTTATCCCGGGATATCGGTACGGCCCTCTCCCACGCCTCATTAGCCTTTTTGATTTTATCTTTTCTAGTCTCCTGATCTCGCACCAGCATTTCCTTACTGGCTAGACGCCCGATCAATCTATCGAATTCCGATACTGTGTATGGTGTAGTATCTGAGTTTTCTAAAATTTTTGGATTTTCTCCGCCACGCTTAAAGCCGGATCCTATTGTGGCCTTGATCTCTAAATCGTGCAAGCCGACTGATTTTGCAGCCGTGTGTAATTCTATAATGGCTAAATCTATATTAGCCGGAGCCAAGTGTGCGTGCCTACCCAGCGCATACGCAGCCTTATTGAGTGTCTCGTTTCTACCGCCCTTTAAAGTCAGCGCAACATCGCTGACGGCGCTCTCCTTTACCTTTTGAAAGTATGCTTCAGACATTTATTTCTCCCGTAAGTTATTGATTTTATTGACTTAGTCCCTGGGAATAGCCCCGGGTATTTCACCGGGGCCATCGTTTTTAGAAACCGAAATCTTTCTTTTCGGTAGCCGTCGCAGCCGGTGTAGCCGGGGCCTCGTAACTTGAAGCAGCCATGACAGGCTTACTTGAAGCTGGTGGGTTGGGGTCAAGGCCCGGACGGTCAATCCATTTAGCTATGTTAAATCCTACGTCGTAGGAGGTTCCCTTACCTATCACGACAGGAGTTGACGTAGTAACTTGCACGACTGGAATTTTAGTCGCAAAGTTTGGATCTTCTTCTACTTGATTGTATAGTTTAGCGATAAACTGGTTTGCACCATAACTATTATTGCTAAACTGTGCCTCACGGCCATTGGCCCAGCAATCAACCTCAAAACCTTTTTTGTGAGGGCTTCCCTCAGGCTTTTCAGTTTGCTGACCCGGTGACGGCCAAGCGAGAAACTCTCGCACTCCCACGTCAATGTGTAGCCACCCTAGGACAACATTTTTGATATCAATGGCAATTCCCTTACCCATGTCAATCTCTTCAATGTCACCCTCAGGCGTTTTAATGGTCCATTTATTTTGTGGTAAATTTACTCTGACGTAAGACATATCAGAGGTGGTTTCACTTTCAAATTTAATTGGCATATGTGTCTCCTGACTAATTTTGCTCTTCAGTGAATTTAAAGGTATACGGCGGTATCTGGATCGTTTGCAACTCCCCATAATCATACGGCCATACACCGGTTTTTTGCGCCCAGACATATCTGTCCAGCGCGTATTCGACGGCTGCCCTGCCCTCTTGCAGTGACCGCTCATCGAGCTCGTAGACGCCCACAGTGTAGGGCGGTCCATTCTTATCGACGGCTATAAATACAAACCTGTCAATCTCGTGACCCTCGAGGGCCAAGCACATACGGTAGAATTGATCCTGTATATGGTAACCAAGTTTTCCAGCCTGAGAAGCGAACCCGGCAGGACTGGGATCTATCGTCGTCTTTAAATCTATTATCGCGGCAATATCTTTTCGCCATGCATCCGGCCTACATCTTAGGTCAGCATTCCTGACGTGATCCTTTACGAAAATGCTGGGCTCTATCATAATATCTCCCGATAGGATCTTAGCCGCCTCTTCATTTGCCCACACGGCCTTAGCCATTTCGTTGGCTTGCTTATACTCTGCCTCTGTCAATAAAATTGCCCCGGCAGCCTCGGCCTCCTCTCTCCTCTCGCTCCAAGCCTTACCCCGGCGCGTCTCAGGTCCACACCAGACAGTATTGGATCTGTGGGGCTCGAGGCAGAGCGTGTGAGTAGCCGTGCCTAAGTCGAATGCTTGAGAAGTCTTTTGCTCTGCATACTTGTAGTGAGCTAGGCTCTTCATGGCTATTGTCTTTGCACCAGAGGCGCTGAGTGACGGCTCTAAGTGATACTTTTCATTTTCCATGTCAGGAATGATAGTCAATTTGTTTGCTCCCATAATTAGCAATGAGTAGGGCCTCAGCCCGGTGCTCATCTTTTTTTCTTGTTAATTGAGACGCGAGATCTGGATACCACTGCTGTGCCAGCCGCCTACTCGCGTCTTTGTCTCTCGGTAAATTTAGTGAACGCTTCCAAGAATTAGCGTTTACGATTGTGTACGGTATCCGGGATAGTGCACAAGTGCTTGTTATCTGTCCGAATGCGTAACCAATTTTAAACGTCGATACGACGCCCTGCTTAGGCATGGAATGCTGTCTCTCGACGTAAATGTGTTTAACCTTATCAACACTGTAAAGAATGTCAGTCAGGGCCCTGACGTCCACACCACCCTCGTCGTAAGTGGGTAAGTCGTGGACCTCGGCCCAGCCCTCTAGGGTTACTAATCCAACACCCCCGGTTTTATAACCGCAATCAATGCCAATAATCATGCTTTAACTTCTTCCCTTTAACTTTCGCATCTTTAGCAAATACGCCCCGGACGTAATCATTCTCAGAGATGCCTAGGTTTTCTGCCTCATAGACAATGTGAGCAATCAGCTCTTCTTCCAGCCTGTAGCCTTTAAGCTTTCGCTGGCGCTTCTTTATTTGTGTCTGCATTAGTACCTCCATTTGTCAGCAACTTGTTAACACCTAGTTATTAGTTTCACAACCCTTGCAAGGCTGGGGGCCGTTAAGCCCCTCTCTCCCACAATTTAATTTCATCCAGCCAAGTGCATTCATCATCTCTAGCGACGAGCTGAAGCATTGACGCTACGGGCGCTTCCATGCCCACTGCCGCTAGATCGTTCCAACATTTTTCAGTTATGTCTTTTGTTTTGTTGAAAGCTTCGATTGCAATTTTTTCGCTATCAAAAGTTTTAACATTAAAACAATATGGATATGCGTGATCTGGGCGATTGCTAAACCATCTTAATTCATAGTACATTTTCTTTTTCCTTTTCTTCAAAAATTTTTATTCCTTTTTCCTTGAGGTGATACCTATCTAAACCGTCAAGCTCAGGAGTATTTGTTACATAAAGAGCAATATTTTCGTCTGGAGCGCCCCACTGAGGAATAGTTATTGCAGCTCTGATAATTTTACCTCTGCGTCTTTCTACGCCCCAACCTTTAATGTCACCAAAAACATCTGAGTAAACACCTCGAACCCATCCACCGCTATCAACTTTTAACCAAGTCATTTTACCTTTGATTTGACCTTTACGCTTACCGCGAACATAGCGTGGCATATCATCAACAACTTCGTCACCAAAATATTTACGAGCTAATGTCTCACCAAACTCTGTTGATAACCAAGATGATCTTTCTTCGATAACTGCATATGTCATTTTTATCTCCTTTAAAGTGGGGGCCGTAGCCCCCGTTAATTAACCCCACATTAATGGTTTTTCATCACCAGTAATCGGGCAGTCAAAAGCACCATCAGCGCCAATGTCTTGTTTATAATCCTCTTTAAGAATTTTATAGAACTCTTCTTCGTTCTGCGCTTCGATCACGCCAAAGGTAACCCCGTAGTCGCTTTCTAACTGAAAATGATATTCCTGCATTATGCACACCCCTTAAATAATGGAGAGAATGAAGAAAAGATTTTATTGTAAGAAACAATCTCTGTTAAATGATCCTCACAAAAACATTCTAGATCATATTCATCATCTGAATGATCATTATATAAAGAACGACAATGCTCCAATGCAGCTAATAAATCGCCCTCAGTAGTTGGAGCAAACTTTAAAATATTGTCTTTGGCAGTATCAAATGACAAATTTTGTAGATCATCACCTACTGTTAAAAATTCTGGTAAAAGTAACATTTTTATCTCCTTTAATGTTTATACTGTTAACTTAATGTTAACACCTATAAATATCAACCCCTATAAAGCAATTATTTTAATTATTTTTAAAATATGCTAAAAAGGTAAAAAATGGAGTATATCTATGGAAAATATGCGTCTGCCTATAGCCCTTGTGGGTGTTTTAGCCATGCAGCTCGCTGGAGGCGTGTGGTGGGTGAGCCAACAGGCTGCCACCATTGAAGCCCTCACGGAAGACATTGCTGTCCTCACGGCGTCTAACAGCGCCGCTGACAGGACAAATTTGATCAGGGATGTAGAGCAAAATAGTGAAAACATCGAAGAGATAACAGATATTCTTGCAGAAATTTACGAGGATATGGAAGAAGGCGACGGGTCTATATGGTCTGAAATAGATCAGATACATGAGGATGTGGGAGGTATGGCAACCCATATGATGGCAATTGTTAAATTGCAAGCCAGAGTTAAGACACTAGAAAACACAATAGAGTTTCTAGCAAGACGCCCAACAATGTCTGATGGGAGATAAAAAATCGATCCTATTAGCCTTCTTAGCTCCATCAAATTAGGAATTAGCGCCGGGCAGTCTTTGGCTGGCCTGAGTAAGCAGCTCGGACAATTTTTCGATGCAACCGACAATGCAAAGAAAAAATTGCAGAAAAAAGGCATTACCAGCTCTGACGTGAATAAAGTTAGTATGGAACGATTTGCGAAACTTAGGGCCGCCGCCGACGCTGAAGAGCAATTAAAAGCTTTCATTTGTGACCCCCGGCAATCGGGGCTGGGACCATCACACTGGCAGACACTTTTAAAAATACGCCGGGAAGTTTTACAAGAAAAACGAGAAGCTGAGGCTCAGGCCAGAAGGGACCAGATTGCAGCTCAGGAGTTAATGATAACAATAGTGGGAATAGTCGTACTGCTTATTGTTACGTTTGTAGGAAGCGCTGGCTACCTCCACTACATGGGCTGGCTAAATTTGAGAGATTATTTTCCATGATTTACGTTTTGATTTTTTTGCACTTTGTAAATACTGACAACCTCAGGTATTACCAAATTGGTTCTTATGGGGATCTGGAAAGTTGTAATATTGAAAAAGAAAAAGCTAAGATCATGGTAACTCATTCAAGTATGGCCTTGACGTGCCTAAACGTAAATCCGCAACAGTAGAGAAAAGAAATGGCAAGTTTGCAGCTTATAACAAAAAAGGTAAACTGCTAATACTGAGCCACAGTTCTAGAGTAGTGAAAGGATATCTTTATGAACAAGGAAGAGATGGAAGCTTGGGACCTCAATGGAAACGGGAAGATTGACCCTGACGAGCGTGAATTACTCTTAGATAACAAAAAAAGAGAAATTGAAGACATGGACCACAAGCGCAACGCGCAGTTAAAAATGACGTGGGTAGCTATTAGTGGCCTCATTTTCTATCCGCTCGGCATCGTTGCAGCGTCTATCGCCGGGTACGATACAGCCGCTGAATTAATTGCTGATATTGCAAATATATATATTGTAAGTGTATCAGCTCTAGTCGGCGCTTACTTTGGCTTCACAAACATGGGGAATAGAAAATGATAGGTATACTTTCAAGCGTAGCAAATTTGGCTACGACATTTATTGATAGCAAGGCCAAGATAAAACAAGCCGAAGCAGAGACAAAAATGAAACTTGCCACCGGCGAGATCTCTTGGGAACAGGCAGCAATAGAGGCCAGCGCTGACAGTTGGAAGGACGAAGCTTGGACGCTTTGTTTTATCGCAATTGTGCTAGGAAGCTTCGTGCCTTGGTTACAGCCTTACATGAAACAAGGCTTTGAGAATTTGCAGGCTGCGCCGCAGTGGTTTTCGTGGGCCATGTATGCCTCAATCGCCGCAAGCTTTGGAATACGTACAATGAAAGGTTTTAAGAAATGAGTTTTAAATTAAGCAGACGCAGCCTCGACAGGCTGGAGGGTGTAGACGAGGATCTACAGGCCGTCGTTAAAATGGCTATCACATTATCAAAAGTAGACTTTGGCGTTATCCAAGGCATGAGAACTCTTGAACAGCAAAAAGAGCTCGTAGCCTCCGGGGCAAGCCAAACGCTAAAATCTAAACACTTAGAGGGTAAAGCCGTCGATCTTATGGCATACGTCAACGGACGCGCTTGCTGGGAGCTCAATGTGTATGATGATATAGCTGACGCCATGCGAGATGCAGCCATACAGGTAGGCGTTCCTATTTGCTGGGGAGCTGCGTGGGGTACGCCTCAGGCTAAATATCCAATGGATATTCGTAAGTGGGAAGGCACAATGGAAGAGGCTATGAATGCATACATAGATCTTAGACGTTCTCAGTCACGACGCCCCTTCATGGACGGACCTCACTTCGAAAAGATAGGCTAAGTATCTGCCTCAGGCCGTATTTTCGGCCTAGGTATTGGTTTACTTATTTTGTCTGATTTTTTGCAGAGCATCGCCTCTGCATCTAAACTTATGTAAAGAGGCGCTTGATCTATCATTGCCTCTAGACACTCTTTTTCGCTTTCGTACCAAATAATAGTAAAAACATTTGTATTTGCCACGACGTAATAAATAAAAAGTCCAGTAATATATTCCATTGTCTCAACTACTCTTTCTGTTAAATAGGAGTTCGCGACGGCGACGTTTTAATACTCTGGGTGTATTGTAACACAAAATCGCCGTCGCACGAATTACCTAGGTAATCCGTATCTGCTTTTTACCTGTACTACCGCTTGCCTCGAACAACCTAGCACCTGACCACACTCTTTTGCACTGAGGCCCTTTTTTAAAAGTAGATTAACTTTTTTGGCTTTTTCTGAAAGCTCTAGTATTATCTCAGTCTCTTCTACTTCCTCATTTAAATCGCCCAAAACTTTATTGGGCTGATATGAATTACGCTTTTCTCTTTTATCTTTACGTTCTTTTTTTCGTAATTCTTCCCACGCCCGGCGATAGGCGCTTTCGTACATTTCAATCATTAAATTACTTTTCACCGAGCTTCCTCTCTAACATATCTAGCAAGGATAACATCTCATTACTGTGGTGCATATTAGGACTGTCAGTACGTTTCTGATCGTCTCTAACTATCTCAACTTTTCTTCGCAATCTCATTAGAATTGTTTTAATTTCTTCATTCATATTAGTTCTCCATAAATTTAATTATGGTGAATACATAAAGTTAACACAAAATAAAGGCAAGAAAAAAAAGCCCCACGAGAGAGCTGTGGGGCTTAGTTTGGGAGAACAGTAAATATGTCTAATATTTAAACTGCGGTAATTGACTGATAACACGTAGCAATTTGCATTACAACTTTAACTGATTTAAAATGTATAAAAATGGAGGGAACCATGCTTACAGCAGAACAAAAAGAATTAGTTGAAAGATTATCTTTGCCACACAGAGTGCCTAATCCAGTTGCTTTATTTAACTTTTGTGAACAGGCCGCTGAATTAATTACAGAGCTCGATAAAAAACTGGATCAGTCCCAGGAGAAAAGGTCAAAGAAATCAAAGACTTAATCAGGTATTGTAAGAAGTCCACCAGTCGATCTAAGTAGTTGCTCTTGCATAAGTTTAGTTATTGCGTCCTGAGAATTCATAGGCAGTAAATCCTGCTGGCTTCTAGCAAGGTATCCCGGGATAAAATCTCTTATGCCCTGAGCAATACCGCCAATATCTCGACGGCTGCCAGCGGCCACTGTCGGCAGTGGTGCGAGAACTTCTGATGCAGCTCTTGATATGTCAGCTACGTCTGTCCCTCTAACTCTGGTGGTTGCAGTGACGCCCTCTCTAACCTTCACGGCGGTATCTAATGCGTTTGGAGTGATTATACCGCTGGCGGCGTCAGTACCTTTACCAGAGACTGCCCTCTCAGCCGTTAATAGGGCTCTGTAATCAGTACGGGCTTTTGTAAGCTGTGGAACAAGTTTTGGATTATACTTTAAGACGTTACGCTCAATCATATCGTCAATGACTTCCAAGACGTCATTGGCTAAATTGTAGTTTATTTGATCTTGAGATGTAAGAGATGACTTCATTACTTTTCGTAAATCTTCTCTAGCTAATTTAAGTTGTGCATAAGAAATTGCATTTCCAGAGACTGAGTTATCAGAAAATTTATCTATTATATTTTTAGTCTTACCAACAATTTTACCTTGAGAAAGCATTTCATTTGCATCATCAAATAATCTTAAAAGTTTTTCGCCTTCACTTATGTCAAAACCTTCCTGTACAGATGCCTCTGCGTCATCAAAAATTTTCCCAAGCTCTTTAGCTCTTTTGTCAATTACATTAGGCGTAGCCATACCGTCATCAATACCAGCCCTCTGCAATACCATTTTTGTTAAGTCTGTTTTCTGGCTAAGTGTAGGCTCGACGACATCCTCTAATCTTTGCAGATTTGCAGATCCTGTTTGCTGTCCGGCGGTAATATTTTCCATTCCCATTTGCTTTAAGAGATCTACGTTCTGAGCCCTCTGTGAGCCCGGTACATTGGCATAAATTTGATCTGGAGGGCCAAGGGTCATTCTTCTAGTAATTGGCTGCGTAATGGTGCTGCCTACTACTGGCGCGCTTAATGCCGCCGCAAACCTTGCCAGCTCTTCATACTCAGGCGCATACTTTCTAGCAGTCTGCCCGGCTGTTTCACTTGCAAACGCCGGAAATAAACTCTGCGCCATAGATCTAATTGGTCCTCCGATTGGCAATGCTGCTGCACCCCCCAAAAATTCCATACCAGTTCCAACATATTCTCCGGGGACAGTTTGAGGCTTATACTCAGTGGCTCCGCCGGTCACGTCTGAAATGCCTTGTCTGAAACTTGGGACATTCTCTGGCAATAGGCCAGCCGGGCCAAATGTTTTAGCAAAGTCATTTAAAATTTTTGTATAATATTCTAACTTCTCACCCTCTACACCCAGAGTTCTCATAAGATTTACGGCTTGATCAGCGCCAAACTCCTGAGCCATTGGCAGTAAGTTGGCAACGAAGTCTAAGGCTGCCCCAGCGCCGGCTCCAGCCTTCGGTAGAGATTTAAGCATATCCTCTCCCGGGCTGACTTCCAGCATCGCCTCAAGTCTTAATTTTTCAATTTCTAACTTTTCGTATTCCGCGTCCATTATTGCGGCGTCAGCATCACCCTCAGGTGTACCAGCGTTGAGTGCGTTTCTGATCATAGTCCCAAATTCTTCTTGAGACTTTTTTACTTGATCTAATTTAGCTTGTACTTCTTCTCTGTCTGCCATTTATCTACTAACCATTAATTACTAGGTGGGTTAAGCCATTTTCTTCTTAGGTCTTCAGCGTCTTTTTTAGCTTCTTTATATGTTGGGTTTTTCTTTATAGCGTCATCAAAGTATAACTGAACCTCTTTAATAGCGGCTCTTATATCTGCCTCACTACCTCTGCCCTCAAGAACAGATCTAATTCTACTTTGCGCTGCCTTACCTTGTTTAGTTTCGTTTTCAGTAATCTGGCCGCCACCTTTTAATTTCACAAAAATTTCTAAAAAGTTTAAACCGTCTAACTGATCCACTAAACTATTTATGTTGGTGTATTTTGGAGCTAACCCATACTGTGAAAAAATACTGTTAAAAAACCCTTTAACTCCTGCGACTTGACCTAAATCTTGCTCTAAAAGAGCATCAATTAAATCCAAGCTGGTTGATGCAGAGGACGCCGAATCTACATCAGTCTCAATTTCCTCAAGCCTCTTATAAAGGTTATCAACTTGAAGTTTTATAAATGGCTCCATAGATGGGCTAACGGCCAGTATATTTGTTAAGTCTGCAATCGCAGCTCGTATTTGATCTGGATCATTTAACGTAGCAGCATTTCCCATACCGCCCATCATACTGCCAATCATATTTCTTTGAGCTAAAGCATTTGCAGCTTTTCTTTTTTGGTCAGCCATGTCTGTAAAATTAGTCATTAATGATGCAACGGCTGTACCCTCTTTACCCTGCAAGGCACGCCCGGCGTCGGCTATCCCGGCATAAGCCAGCATACGCTTCTGATCCGCTGTGTAGTTTTGTCTGGCTGGCTTCATAGCAGCCTCTTGTTGCTGCTTCATTAAGTCTAGAAGTTGTTGCATCTGAGGGTTCATTCCAGTGACCGAACCACCAGCTCCACCGCCACCAGCTCCACCGCCACCAGCTCCACCAGCTCCACCAGCTCCACCAGTCGCAACCGGGGTAATTTCTGGGGTTACATTTTTTACTTCTAGTTCTGGATCGACTGTATTTATACCAAGTGATATCATCTCGTCAGCAGTAGCAAGCTCACCGGGCATAGGTTTATCATTTGGGTTTGGATAGAAGTTTAATGCTTCTAATTTTAAGATGTCATCTTCTGTAAGAGAATATTCCATTTTAAGTCCTAAAAGTTAATGGGTTCTGGGTTAAGTTCTGCATTCCGCCAAACGCTGAAAAAGGCCCAATACCGCCCATGCCAAGGCCGCCAAGTGCCTGTAGGCCCATTCCGAATGTCCCCATAGGATCTCTAGTAGTCGTAGTACCAATCCCGGCAGGAAATGCCTGAGCTCCCCCAGTTAAGGCTGCAAACTGTGTCAATGGGAATTGCATTTCAGCTAAATAATTATTGTATGCGGCGTCTAGATCTGCCTGAGTTAAGGCTCTCTCAGTCTCCCCGGCTGCCATTTGCGCCCCTAGTATGTCTCTCGTTGACTGTAGGCCCTGCAAACCGCTTGCGGCGAGTGCACTAGCAGATCTCATTGCAGACTGGTCCTCTGCCCCTAATTGTCTACTGGCTAAGTCATACGCCCGGGCGTCTAGTGCAGCCTGTCGCTCACCCTCGTATACGTCTCTCCTATCGCCAAATGCATTTGCCTTTATAGCCTGAGCCTCAGTGCCTACGCCCTGCTGTGCAAACTGCCTATTAAGCATAGGAGCCATTTGGTCCTGTATATTGCCAAGCATAGCCATGCGCTCTTGTGGCGTCCTGTTTGCTATACCTCGATAAATGCTAGAAGCCTCAGCTAATTCAGATGGAAGACTTAGTGCACCGTAACCGCCTATTGCATCTCTTTGAAGTTGAGTTAACTTTGCCGTCCTATCGCCAGTAAATGGCTCGAATTCCATTCCGGCTATTACGTCAGCGGCTGGCCTTACAATGTCCTCAATGTAACTGGCTTGCATAGGATCCATTGATTGCGTTTGCGTTTTTTTACCCATCTTAAAACTCCATCTCAAAGTGACGATATGTTTCTTTAAATCCGTTTGCCTTTGCAAACTTAGAAAAACCTATACGTCCGTCTGCTTCTATTGCAGCTAAATTACCTTCTTTTGCAACTTTCTTTAAAGCTTTCAAGGCTGCATTCATCCAAATTTTCATATCGGCTCCGCCCATGAATTCAATAAATAATGTGTTTCTGTTAGGGTGCTTTACGACGCTTGTAGTAAAAGCGGCAATCAGCGTGTCCTTCAAATATACGCCCCAGATGAGGCTACGGCCCTCAAACATATCAGCGACTACATCCTCAAGAGACATATTTCGCTCATTTGCCCTTATCGAGCTTTCTAACAGTGGAAGGACTTTTTGAACAGATCTCTCTATATCATCCACCATAGGCTCAATAGTTATTGTGGCCGCTTTTGCTGGGAATTCTACAACATTATTCAATATTTATCCACCCCAGCATTTACCATGAAGAAAGAGCCACTCGTTTCCATATAGCCGACGATCCATCATAGTTAGCGACACACACATAAATGTAGTTTGTATCCCAGCTAATCATCCCGGTAACGTCGCCAGCGGATCCTGTATTTGCCGGAGGCGTTGCGTGCTTCATAGCAATTTGTCGAAAGGCATTATTGTGACTGACTACCGGGTAACTATTAACGTCGTCCCATAAAAAAATTCCATCTATAGATGGGTTGTCGTCGGAAGTCTTAAAAAATAATTTACCTAAATTTCTAGTTAAAAATAAATTTAAATCTCTGCCCCACTGTCGAATATCGAGGCCAATTGGTGGAGGTGTAACTGGCATCTAACGTCTGCCTCCAGCCTTAGTCTCTAAACGCATAGTGCCCACACGCCAAGCCGCTGCCTGATCACCCTCGACACGCATTCTAATCTGTCTACCAGTAAATCTTACTGAAGTTGGGTTGCTTGGATTATACGGGCCGTGAGTTGTCTCCGCATCATTTGGATAAAATCTAGTTTTAAATTTTAAATCTACATCACCCTGTGTTTTTTCATCGGGAATAACATCGGTGACCCTCGCAACTTGATCACCTTTTCCAATTGAAATTGGTCCTGTCTCGCAAAAAACAGAACCGCTATCATAATTTAAACCTTGCTCATGGTTGTAAACTTGAACTGGTTCTATAACAGAAATATTCCAGCCCATGCCGTTATGGTGTGAGCAATAATAGAACAAATTAGACGGTGTGCTATCTGTAACTGTTATCTCGACATAACTCCCGGCGGATCCCGGGGATCCTGTTGAAACAACATTTGTATTATACGCAGAGCCGCCGCCATGAGTACCGTTTGCTGTTGTAGAAAAATTAAAAGGATGGCCTATATTGCTGGCATCACTCTGGTCAAATCGGTATACATTACCTTTGACAAAAGTAAGAGCAACATCTGCTGTTGCTGTAGAACCATCTATAGCATATTTGTTAGATGAGCCTACGTTATACTGAGGGTGATTAGCAGGGTTTCCACCGACGACAGTCACATTGTAAGTAATTGTTTCAGCTAATTCACCGCTCAAAACAGGAGTTCTAAATACACCTCTGGAGACGCCTCCAGTTCTCGATAAATTACCGATAAGCCAGTGACCTTCTAATAAATCGTATGCAACATATCTGTCTATCTCTAAACTATTTGCAGACGGATAAAACCACCAGACTTCACTAAATTCTGTATTGCTAAACGCCCAAATTTTTGACTGTTGGTTTACGTTTATATCGTCATAAATATAATCGTGAACCTCGCATGGAAGTTCTTTAACACTGTTACCATCGAACGTGAAGAAGCCCTTCTGACCCATCCAAAATGCGCCCATGTCAGTGTCTACAGCCGACATACGAGAAACAGCCCCTGATCCATCTGCAACCCTATCAAATTGATAAATGTAGGGCGGACCAACGTACCTTGCTGTAAATGCTGAGGTGTCGGTTATGATTAAAGTCTGACCTCTTGTCTTAATGCCTTGCATTATCTGGCCGCTTGTCTGTAGGATTTGAGAACCAGCTTGGTTCGTGCTTGCCGCAGTCCATAGTGTATTATCCTCAAAGTCACACCACTGGACTTTTCGAGGATTTCCACCGGCTCCTAATAAAAATATAAAGCGCTCCTCGGTAACAACCAGACCGAGATTATTTGTCGGGGCGTTAGCTACTGGGGCTGCTACGGCTGAAGATCCAAGCTGCCACTCAACTAAAGTTCCTGTATCGAAATGAACCCCGACCAAATACTGGCCGTAGTTTGAAAGGCTCCACGACGACGCCTCAGAATAAGTTCCAGTAGAAGGTCTTTGCGTACCAAAATATCCAGTGCCGTAAAAACCACCGCCAAAACCTAAATTTAAGCCTGCATCTTCTCTGCCAGTTGTCATTGATGTTGGGGTTATATCGTAGGTTGTTCCTGAACCTGTCATTGCAGTTAATTCGTTATGACTTCCTGCCGCAAAATAAGCTGTCCCGTTATTGCTTTCCCAAGCGTGTGCGCCTCTGATCGGATTTGCACAAAACCCCTTTTTAAAATTTTGCCATCCACCTATAGGACGCAAAGAACCATCGCGCCATCTGACTAAACTGCCATCACGCCACCTATTTGATGCGTCAAGTTCAGTGCCGTTTCGGTAAAATCCTGCTTTTAAATCTAACGGTACTAAAGGCATATCATTTCCAGTGCGCGGCTGCTATTCGGTGAAAAGTTCCAGTATTGCTACCGTTAGCTCCGGGGTTGTTTTGCGTACATACATAACTTCTACTTCCCAGACTAGTACCTTCATCTTTCCATGTGTAATGGTTGGTAGCGCTCTCTAAATCAATTTGCTCTATTTGATCAGAGTTGCTAACTGTCACACCATTAGTGATAGTATCTTCGCAAAGTCCTGCCCCTATTGTGACGCCATTATACTGAGTTGATAACGATACGGTTTCACTATAACTATTACCGTAGTTAGCGGTACTTGTTGACTCTGTGTCCGTAGATGAAGGTGTGGAACTATTGTATCCAGTGATCTCCCAAACATAAATAACGGATCTACCACTACCACCATTTCCAGTGAAATAGTATTGTTGAGCAGGTGTAGTCATTTCTTTATAATAAATTAATGAATGACTACCTTGAGTGTTACTAGCAGTGCTGAAACTATCTGCGGCCATCGTCATATTTGAGCCGCCGACTGATATGTATGTATTTCGATAGCCCGGAATGGTTGCAGCAACAACAACAATTTTTGTACTAGCACTAAGAGCAATATATCCCGAGGGAAATCCGTTACCTGTTGTAAGTATACGGCCTTTGTAAGTTGCGACAGGAGCGGCGGCAGAAACCCCATAATACTCATTAAAAGCGTTTTGAGA
>Ga0208159_1000065_pt1 | contig 36513 bp, 44 predicted proteins | sample 9_EtaG_FD_184082 | JGI IMG/M metagenome (GOLD analysis project Ga0208159, IMG submission 184082) | Marine viral communities from the Subarctic Pacific Ocean - 9_ETSP_OMZ_AT15188 metaG (SPAdes) (version 2) | ecosystem: Environmental > Aquatic > Marine > Oceanic | place: Pacific Ocean | collected... | reverse complement strand
ACTACCTTTGGCTAAGAATGATAAAAAAGTTTTTACAAATATTTAAATCGAATCAAATGAAATACTTCATAGAAATAGGATCAAACAGTTTTGATACCTGTATACCCTTAGCAGAACACGGATGGTCGGGTGTTATTGTTGAACCAATATCTCAATACTTAGATGAATTACCCATTCTAGACAATGTATCCTATGTAAACGCAGCCGTGTCAGATCACGACGGCTCAGGTGTTATGAAAGTATACAATGAAGATTTTTGTGAAAAAGATAAAGACTTTAGGGGGATGTCTACTTTAGAGACTGAAGGTCTTGCACAAATAAATGCTGAACATCTTCATGATGAAGAAGTAGACTGTATTACTTATCAAACTTTGATAGATGAATACTGTTCTGATTTCCCTCAACTTGACTTCCTAAAAATAGACACAGAGGGACATGATTTAAAAATACTAGAGACTATAGATTTTCATGGGCACCTTCGTCCTAGACTTATTAAGGTTGAACACGCTCATTGTAATGATGTTAAAATGCGTCACCTTTTAGAATCTGCGGGATATTTTACTATGGTTGATCGCCATGATATTTACGCTATATCCTTCGAGTAAAAAACGCATTATCTTTGCCTTATGGCAAATAAGGATCCTCGTTTAAAGAGAGCAGGAGTTTCTGGTTATAATAAACCAAAGGCAACCCCAAGCCACCCCACCAAGTCTCATGTAGTTGTTGCTAAAGAAGGTGATAAAGTAAAAGTAATAAGATTTGGTCAGCCTGGTGCTGATACTGTAACGGAGTCTAATCCTAGCCCAGCAAGAAGAAAAAAAAGAGCAGCCTTTAAAGCAAGGCATGCTAGAAATATTGCTAAGGGGAAGATGAGCGCAGCGTATTGGGCGAATAAAGTAAAGTGGTAATCTCACCCCCTGAAAATAAAACTGATAATGCTTAAATTTGTAACACATACAACCTACTAATTATGAAGAAACAAGGATACAACGCACGGCTTGATGACTCTATGGGCGCACGAAGTGGAAAGAAGAGTCAGACAATGAAAGATCGTCGCGATGAAAGCGAGGGAATGGAAAAAAGCCGAGGTAAAAGAAAGTTTTCTGGAAACAAGTCTAGCGCTCAAGGTATGAGTATGGCAGGCGGAGGTATGATGGAATACATGAAAGGCGGCAAAATGAAAAAGATGTACGAGAGTGGCGGAATGATGAAGGCCATGCTCAAAGATCCTAAGCAAAGAAAAATTGCTATGAGTGTTATGAAAGACATGGCTAGAGATTCTAACACAAATGCTATAGAGAGTGGTCGTGCTGGAAGAGGCAAGGGCGAAAATGTAGCAGGTTCAGGTATGAAAATGAAATACGAAAAAGGTGGAAAGGTTCGAGGTTATGCAAGAATTGCAACTGACTTGAACGCTAGCGGAATTGGCCGCGTTATGAAACAAATGGGTCAGTAAAGATCTTTACTACTTTTAAGAGCGAGTGATTTGCATTTATACAGTGCAGTTCACTCGCTTTTTTGTTGTTTAAACATCATAACTTTGTTTGATTATAAATACACACACATATGAATTCAATTGACAGCCAACTAGAAGCCAAGATCCGCGAAGCGGGAATGGAGGTTTCACAAGAGCCGCCACAAGCGGCGTTAAACGATGCGAACAATAATTTTGCTGAAACAGTAAATTCAGAGACATCGGAAACAGATACACAACCAGCCCCTGCACAACCTGCACCTGATGAACCTGCACCCGCAGAAGTAGCGCCAAACTCTCCAGAGGAGGTGCCACAACAGGAACAAGTAGAAGTACAGGAGCCAGTAGCAAACGAACCCCAGGAGGTTGCATCAACTGAGGCCGTACAAGAACCGATGCAAGAAAATGAATCCGACTTCGATTCATTCCTTGACCAACTTCAGGAGAACAGCGAAATGCAACCCTCGGAAGGCGAACAGGAAAATAGCGAAGTATTTGAACTTGACCCACGGGTACAAGCAATTGCTGATTTTGTCGAAAGTACAGGAAGAGACCCTCGTGATTGGTTTGCATATCAATCATTAAATACTGAAGGCATGGATGACTTAACAGCCGTTCGTGTAGAGATGTCTACGTCTTATCCTAACTTGAGTTCTGATGAAGTGAATGTATTACTGAAACGGAAATACAAACTTGATGAGAATCTATACGACGCTGAAGAAATTGCTGCATCTAAAGTGGATCTCAAGATCGCTGCACAAAACGCTCGTGATACTATTGGGCAAATCCAAGAGAATTTCGCAGCGCCAATGCAACAAGAGTCAATGGAAAATCCTTCTATTGTAGATGATCAGTGGATAAATAATATGGTTCAAGATGTTAATGAATTAGAACAGATTGAATTTGATTTAGGCAACGACAAGACGTTTTCGTTTGGTGTCGACGCTACATACAAGGATCAACTTAAAAGGAAGAATGTTGAAATTGAGTCTTTCTTTGATGACTATGTCGAAGAAGGTGGTAATTGGAATTTTGACAAATGGAATACTGATCGAACTATAATGGACAACTTGCCCAATATTGTTCAAAGTATATACCGTCAAGGATTAAGTGATGGCCAACGCAATGTTGTCGAAACGGCGGCTAATGTTGATGCAAGCGCTCCAGCCCTTGAGCAAAAAGTTAAAAGTAATCCAGTTTCGGAGTCACTCCGTCAAGCACTTGAAGAAGAGATAGGAACTCAAAGATTACGCTTTAATGTTTAATGCCTTAACCGATTAAAATTATATATCATGGCAAATACTTTTCCTCCTGTCTATAATGACAGTAAACCAGCGGTCTTTCGCCGCTTGTCCCCAGAGAAATATACTTCTCTCGGAGACTACATAGATGAAATAAACGCACCAGACAACAGAGATAGTCTTGTAAAGACTTACGGCTATCAGCAAATTTCTGGTGGAATCACGGGGTTTCTAAGCCTAACGGGCGCAATACGCGCAAACGGTACCGCAGACGAAGTCCAGTATTGGGAAGAAAATCGTCTTCACCAAGCACAAGCAGGAACGCTAAGCGCTACCGCCGCCGCCGCAGCAACAACTCTAGTAATTAAGAAGGCTTCTTCTGATGCTTCAGTTCTACGTCTTAATGACGTTATCTTGTTGTACGGACAGGATCGTGGTATCGTAACGGCTATCTCTCCAACAGGAGAAGTTAGCAATACCGCTACTGCTGATTACACTATTCAAACATTATCTTCTGCTGGTCTTACTGCTAGTGCTGCAACAACGGCTACTGAGTTCCCAGTTATCGGTAACTTGTTCAAGCAAGGATCTGATCAGAATAATGGATACTTGGAAAGTAACGTAATCAAGCGAACTAACAAGTACAATATCATCAAGGAAGTATTCAGAGTTACTGGATCACAAGCAACTAACATTGGTTGGGTGAACGTAGGTAATGGAGACTACAGATGGTATGTCAAAGGAGAGATGGACACTCGTGCTCGTTTCTTAGACAAGCGTGAAATGATGTTCCTTTTAGGAGAGGACGTAACTGCTACATTGACTGGTGCTGGTGCATCTGTTACTGCTGGCGAAGGTTATTTCTCTGCAATTGAAAACAGAGGTATCGTTCACGACGGTCAGATCAACGCCTTAACTGGTATGGATACAATGATCGAGAACTTGGACAAGAATGGCGCTGCTCCTGAGTACGCTATCTACTGTAACACTTCTCAAGGTTTCAAGATTGACGACTTCGTTGCGTCATTGAATGGAGCCGCTGGATTTGGTAACACAACAGCAGGTGTTAATGCTTTTGGTGGACGAGATGGCGATGGTGCTAATCTTGGATTCCAATCTTTCACTCGTGGAGGATACACTTTCCACAAGCACAACTGGAAGTTACTTAACGATCCAACATTGTTGGCTGGTTCTGAGTACCTAGGAGTTATGATACCAATGACTACGGTTGTTGATCCAAAGACTGGCAACAGAGCCGCTGCTTTGGAACTTAACTACAAGGATACAAACGGATATAGCCGTGAGATGGAGCACTGGATGACTGGTTCTATTTTAGGTGTCAATAACACAAATACTGACGACCTTCAATTCAACTATCGTTCTGAGTCTACTTTAGTTACTCGCGCTGCTAATCAGCATGTATTAATTACTCTTTAATTAGAGATTGGGAACGGGAGGGGAAACCCTCCCCACTCCCTTTTTTATAAATTATAATTTCATTCAAATAAAATATCATGGAAGCAAAAACTGCTCAAAAAAAGAAAGCCAGTCCCATCAAGCGCGACGGCTTTAAAATCAAACAAAACAATCAAGAAACCTTAACTCAGGTATACGAAACCCTAAATAACAAAGGAGGGGTTCTTTTTAGTCTTCGATCCGAAGCAGAGTTTTTTGATAAAGAAAGCAATAAGGTTCGATCAATTCGTTATTGTCCAGGAGAACCAAGTATATATGTGGACGAGCAAAGTCCACAGTCAGTAAGATCTCATGTTCTTTTTGTCAATAAAGTTCTGGTAGTTCCTGAAGAAAAACCTAATTTGCGTGCGTTCTTAGATTCACACCCTGGCAATGCGGCTAATGGAGGATCTAAGTTTAAAGCAGTAGATAATAGCAAGAGTGCAGAAAGCACTGTAGAACAAGAGTTCGCACAGTTAGATGCTATCGCACTAGTCAGAGATAAAGACATGCAAGATCTACTTCCTGTCGCTTTATCATTAGGTATTAACATAGATTCAAGCAACATCGAAATCAAGAGAGAACTTTTAAGTTCAGCAAAGTCAGATCCTAAAAGGTTTATTCAGATGTTTGATGCACCAGAGGTCAAAGTAAGGTCTGCAATCTTACAGGCTAGAAACCTTCAAATATTATTATGCAGTGCAGATTCAGTACGCTGGTTTGATACAAACAATATCATTGTTTCTGTTCCTGCGGGACAAGACGCTGTCGACATAATGGTTAGGTTCTGTCTTACTGACAAGGGTGCGCCAGTTTATGAAGAGGTAGTTGCGAGACTAAACAAATAAGCATATATTTGTAAAAGACAAATGCGCTAGGGCACCTGTCTAGTCGCCCCCTAGCAAGTTTTGGTTAGAGATTACTTATTTGTCTATATACAAGGGGCTTTCTCACGGAGGAGGCCCCTTTCTCTTTTATGTATATTTGTATATCAAAGATTGCAAATATGGCAAGTGTACAAAGGGTTTATAATGCGTTAAAAGATTTGGTCAATAAAGACCAAAGAGGATTCATTACTCCCGCTATTTTTAACCAGTTCGCTGGTGTCGCTCAGATGAATGTGTTTAACGGTTTGTTCGATCAACAACGCACCGCTGTTCAGATGCGTCGTCAGCAAGTCGACTCTCCTAGAGATCAGAATAAATTTGTTCAGGTCTTAGAGGATCTATCCATGCTTACTAAAAAAGCCACACTGACTTTAAGTAGTGGAGTGGTAGACAAGCCTTCTGATTTAGGTAGGGTAATTTCTATGTTTACTACAGGAAACTTAATACTAGGCGTGTCAAATAAGGCTAAAGTACAGATAGTTTATAACGACGCTGATATTGATTTGGTAAACCTTAGCGATATATCTAAGCCTACAGATCAAAATCCTGTAGCATTAATAGCAAATCAAATAGAAGTTTTTCCAAATGTAAACACATCCATATCTACTGTAGATCTTCGATACTATAAAATACCTCAAGGTTTAGTACCCGACACTCAAGCAAGAAGTGTATCTCAACCAACCTTCGGATACACAACAGCAGTATCTGGAGTTGAAATATACAACTCAGCCACAAGTATTGATTTTGAATTACCTGAGATATTGTTTCCAGATTTAGTTATGGAGATAGGCTCTTTGGCAGGTGTTAATTTGAGAGATGGCCAAGTTGTACAGTACAGCGAAAGTCAAATAACCCAAGAAGCAGTTAAATAATGTCAGCACAGTTTGTAACAGTAGATCAAATAGTAATTAACTACTCATTAGGAATAGACCCTGATGATTACGGCTCAAATGTTTCAGATGTCATGATGCGTCAGTACGCTTTACTTGGGGCAAGAGAAATAGGATTCGATGTGGCACAGAGAATTAAAAGTGTTAAGTTAACCGTAGATCAATCATTAGGAACGGCAGAATTGCCTACTGATTTTGTGGAGTTAACAAAAATTGGCACAATAGGCCCTGACGGCTTAGTCTATGTATGGGCAGTTAATGACAACATGAATCTTGGAATACAACCAAACAATCAAAATCGTCAATTCTTAGCAGACCTTGACTCTTATGTATTCAATAACTACTTATATTCATCTTCACTAGGTAGACTTTACGGTTTAGGTGGTGGACAAGGAGCAGGTCAATATAGAATGAACTTGGTTGAAAACAGAATAGAAATTGCTCAGGACAACAACACAGATAATGTAGTTATAGAGTACATAGCAGATGAAGCAAAGTCTGACTGTCCTTTAGTTCCTGTTTTTGCGGAACAAGCCGTCAAAGCGTATATGTACTATAATATTATACAGAGAAAAACTAGCGTGCCTGCAAACGAAAAGGCTAGAGCACGATCAGAATATTATAATGAAAGAAGGTTAGCGAACTCAAGAATGAAGTCATGGTCTAAAGATCAGGCTATGCAGGTGATTCGTCAAAACTTCAAACTAAGTCCCAAAGCCTAAAGGATGCCCATTGATAAACTTCAGCCACAGTTCCTCAACCTAGATGATGATGAACGTCTCATCAGCAGAGTAGAAATGAGTGACGCACAGAATGTGCGTACTTCTGTCGATGCAGCAGGAAATGCGTTAGTATTAAGGAACGCTTTAGGTAATTTTTCCAGGAGTGAAGATGCAAACATTCAGAATGGGTCTATGCCTGCTGGCACTAATATTTGTGTAGGTACATGTGCCTCTGAAAGGCTAGGATATATTTATTGGTTTGTGTACAACTCCAATACTGATCATACTATTCTTAGGTATGACAATACTACTAAGAAATCCTATATCGTCTATCAAGACGATTTATTGCTTTTTAATGCAGGTACTAGAGTTACTGCAAATGTTATTGAAAACAATAACGATGATGTTCTTTTGTACTTTACCGACGGTATAAACTCCCCAAAGAAGATAAATGCAACTGTAGCAGAGCAGTCATTTAGTGGAACGGGTGGATACCCTACTGCTTTTAGAACAGGAACCGTAGATGTAAGGTCACTTTATGTGACTGCTGCAAAAGCACCACCGCTCACCCCACCAGTTATAACTTTTGTAAATAATCCAGATGTAGGTCAAACAGATATATTTGAAAAAAACTTTCAGTTTGCTTATCAGTATGTTTATAGAGACGGAGAAGAGTCAGCATTAAGTCCGTACACACAATTAGGAGTTTCCATATCTCAGTTAAAGGACGGCTTCATTAATAATGGTCAACGTAATTTTTTCAATCAAATAAACCTAGAACTTGAAAGTTCTCAAGGAGACGTAGTAAAAATTAAAGTTTACGCTCGGAAGGGTGATTTAACCACTTCGACTTTTTATCTTATTGACGAGATAGATAATAACTTTAATGGTCAAGCAGGAACTCAGAGTATTTCTTTTTCTGATGATCAAGCGTTTATCCCTCTATCTACAGAAGTTCAAGACAAAGTTTATGATAATGTTCCACAAGTAGCAGATAGCCAGGCCATCGCAAATGGCCGTCTATTTTATGGGGGTTATACGGATGGTTATCCAAACGTAAATCTTGATCAATCTGAAGTTCTTCCCAACTATAATGTAAAGTCTCCAATATTTAATGTAGCCATAACTCAACTCCCAGGATTTAATGGATCAAGCACTTCAACAAGTAAAAGATTTCAGTTGGATTTTTCAAGCCTTCCTGAAAATATAACTGAAGACTCTAAAGTTTTAGTAAATTTTGTGTTTGATTGGGGTAAGATTAGACTTACAAACAATTTAGGAAGCCCATCTAACTATAGGTGGGTTGATTCAAATGCTACAAATATTGAAAGAATAAGTGGTCTTAGATGGAGAGATAGTAATCCTTTTGGTGCAGACGTAGGAGCATTCACTACAGGGTATTTAAATGGCCCTCCTACTATTGAGTTTACTGCTCTTAAAGGAACAAGCGACTCAACTCAAAGTTCAATACCTTTGGCTCGCGTTAGAGATGGAATTAAGTTAATATCTAGCGGGGTTCAAGTAGAAGAAATTATAGATATTTCACTTGGTGCAAACCAGAGTCAATTGTCTCGCAATACTGTAATAGGCACGGTAATTCAACAAATTACTAGAAATTATCCATTTTTTGTTCAACCACAAGACGGGCAGGCTGGTTTTAGTACAGTAACAACAAGTGGAAATACCGCATCTACAGAAAAAATAGCATTTAGAGGCCAAGGATTTGCAAGAATAAAGCAAACAGGGTCGTCAACTAATGGAACCTTGAGGGAAATGCAAATCAAGATTGAAAAGTTGACCCTACAGGTAGATAAAATGGTTCAGGGAAGTAAACCTTGTGAAGTTCTTAATCCTGAAGCCGATATCTCTAGGTTTGATTTTGTCGAAGAGACAAATTCTGAAGGAGTTAACAATAGAATACTAGGCATACAAGGTAATAATATTCCTACAAGTCCTAATTATCAAACAGTGCCTAACGGTAGAGGAGAATTTCCAAACTTAAACGATCAAGGCTTTGATAGAACGGGTATTGTAAACTGCGTAGGGGCCAATATTAGGTCTGGATCTAACTTTTTAGTTGGTAATACAGATGCAAATGGAAGTAAGTGTTTTAAATCAGGATCTAAACATCAATTAGGAATAGTTCTTTATGATGATAGAGGTCGTCCAGGAGGTGTACAAAAATTACCTACTGTAGAAATCGATCATACTAATAACAGATCTACAGAAAATAATCTTGATGGATTTGCGGACGTTGTCATGAGAATTAATGCAACAGCCCCAGACTGGGCGTCTTACTATGCTCCTGTTTATGTAGGTCAAGGGTCTATAATAAATAAAGTTCAGTATGGTATAGGAGGTGCGTATCTAGCCACTAATTATAACGGTCTTCAGGGTGGTTTTGGAGCAAATGCTCAAATATTTTTATCACTAAGAACCCTTCAGGGAAAGTCTAATTCTTACAAAGAGGCTTATGGTGCGCTTACCGAATATAAATATTCACAAGGAGATCGTTTAAGAATAGTACGTTATTCTAATGATTTAAAAGCAACTTTCGAATTTAATGTTACAGGAATAGAATCTTTTGATTCTGATGTAAATAAAAATCCCATACTTGACAGAAGTAGTTCTTTTGCTTTAAATAATACAACAGGAGATTTTTTGTCTATAGAGCCTAATGAAAGTGCTATAGGTTTTAGACCTGAAGACATTTTAGAAGAAACATCTTTTTGGGATGATGACTGTATAGTTGAAATATTTAGAGAAAACAACGCCTTTGAAACTGATGTGTATTTTGAGATGGGTAGGGTATTACCAATAAGTGCAGGCACATATGGCACGGCTAGAGTATCTACTTCTGCTGCAATATTAGTACAACCAGATGGATCTGGTGGTTTTACATTTCACACAAACACCAAAGTGTTTAAAGGAGACATACTTACTCTGGACTCTGATACTTCTAAAAAACTAACAATTGGAAATGTAACAAGACAGACAAATTCAAATTTTTCTAGTTTCACTTATGAGGTTTTTGTAACTGTTAATGATGGCATAGTGTCTGACGCCAACACTCAAGCGTTCACGGTTACTAACCCTGAATCTGTAGTACAGTTAGATCAAGGCGATTCTTACTATAGACTTAGAACTCTTTATGTCGCACCTGCTGCACAAAATAGTGATGTTGCTAGTAATGCGGTATCTGCATACACTCAAAACTCTATTGTGGACTTCATTGAAGACCCTAGCGTTAGTGACTTTTTTGTTTCTAACTTTACTTCTAAGGGTCGCCCATTTGCTTACCAGCCAGAAGCCCGTACTATCAAAAGACGGGGATCGGTAACATATAGCGATCCTTTTATTGTTGACACTAGGGTACTGGGTCTTTCGTCATTTAATCTTTCTTTACAAAACTTTTTTGACTATAACTATGAGTACGGCTCTATCAAGGGGCTTGTTTCCTATGATGAGATAATGTATGTTATACAAGAAAGAAGAGCAGGAATTATTCCTGTGTCTAGAAACATCGTAGAGTTTAGTGATGGTAAATCTGAAATAACAGCATCTAAAAATGTTGTTGGCCCTATTCAATATTATCCTGGCAATTATGGGTGTAATAATAACCCAGAGTCTATCGCAGTATGGAGAGATCAAGTTTTCTTTGCAGATGTAAAATCAGGAAAGATTTTAATGATTTCTCAAAAAGCAGGAATTAGTGTGTTGAGTGATCTTAATGTCGATTCTTTCTTTAAAAACAATTTCTTTTCTCTGGAGGAGTCTGCCACAAACAGGCAGATTATTGCAGGAGTGGATTACGACAACAGGGAGTTTTTAGTAAGTGCTGACTCTGTAAATACTGTAGTTATAACAATTAGTGACAATGTTACAGGAACTCCAGTCACAGGAACAGGAGCGGGTAGAGTAACAGGAGGAAAGATTATTACTGACTCTATATTTTCTGACACATCTACTTACTCATGGGATTCTGACCCTAGAGAATATCAAAAAGACCAAGATAAATTTCAAGACTCAGGTGCAGGTTTGTTAATTATAGACACGCTTACTTCTTTGCAATCTATCTTCTTAGCAACTGAATTTGCACCGACACAGATAAGGACGGCTTCAACAGATACTGTAATTGCTTTAAATACAGCAATACCCATAGTAATGACAACGAGCGCTCAGGCCGCCTTTTCTTATGGAACTTATAATCAATTAACTGAAGAAATAACTTTAGACAATACCACCTATTTATCTACAACAACACTAGGCGCAGAGGTAGAAACACTCGGTGATTTTACAATAGGTTATGATTGTTATCAGCCTAGGTGGAACAATAAATATACATTTAGACCAGAAAGGATTCAGTCTTTGAGTGATCAGTTGTATACATTTAAGTCAGGAAAAATATATGAGCATGCTGAGTTCTTTGGAACGACTGCCGTGCCTAGATGCACTTATTATGGTAAGTTTACAGGAACTACATACTCAGGTGGGGCAAGAGGAGATGCAATTATTGAAGCGGTATCTAATTTTAACCCATCAATGATTAAAGCGTACGAGGCCCTAAGCCTCGAAGGAAATGATAGATGGTCTTGTACATTGTCGAACTCTACTCAGAACGCGACAATACCAACCACAGGAGTAGCATCTACAGAAGTTTGGGAAGAAAAAGAAGGTTTTTATTACGCCCCAGTGCCTAGGAACTCTAGCGTTGTAGCAACAGGAGATTTGAGTTCAGTAGATGGAACGTCTCAAGTGTTTTCTATTGGGACAATAGCCAGTTCATCAACAGGGAGCACTTTAACATTTAAAAACCATATAAATAACAATCCGTTTCCTTTAGGAACTACTACTGCATTATACAAGGTAAATGGTTCTAATCTTTCGCCGTTAAACACGTTCGCTACGGCTATTGCTACAGATAAGACTTTAACTCTTAACGCCAGCGCGACAGTTTCAGCAGATGATATTATAGTTGTTTTAGCAAACGCGGCTATAGAGGGGGACGTTATTAGAGATTATTACATGAAAATAAGGTTAGCAAATTCTAGCATAAATGTAGTAGAACTGTATGCAATTAATGCAGTTTATAGTAAATCGCCTTTGGCTAACCAATTAGGACAATAAATGATTAAATTTGTAAAATGGATCCAGTAACAGCATTAGCAATTCAAGGTGGCCTTGCAGGAGCACAGGCTTTATACGGAGGTTATCAACAAAGAAGAGCCAAGCAAGGTTTAGCAATGCTAGAGGATCCACTTGCGACAACTCCTGCGGCTAGATTGCAGATGCTTAACGCTTCAAGAGATCAAACGATAGCAAATCAAGCCCTTAATGAAATAAATAGATCTTTAGGAACCTCTGTAAATGCGTTACAAAGTGGAGGCGCCAGAGCAGCAGGCGCCCTAAGCGGCGTGCAAAGAGCAGCGGATGCAGCCAAGTTAAATGTTCTCGCACGACAAGAGCAAAGGCAAGATGCGGCTATGTCGCAGTTTGCTCAAGCGGGAGAAAGGGATAGGTTTATGCGAAATCAGCGTGCTATGCAAAATGAAAGAAACTTGCAGAGAGCGCAACAGGCTGGGGTTCAGAACATTGCTAATGCGGCAATATCTTTAGGTACAGGACTAGCAATGACAGATTTTTCAGAGCGTGAGCGTAAACAAGAAAACCCTCTTGCCCTAACTCCAAGGGTAAAACTGTCTGACAAAAATTTACCAGGACTTAAAAACATTCCTCAACCAGAGGTAGGAGGCCTATCTGAAACAATGATTCAAAGAACTCCTGAAAATGTATTTGATGCTCAAGCCCGTATAAGGGAACAAAGAAATGAAAAATTAGGCTCTAGTTTTGATATGGGCGCACAGAGCGGTGCTGTAAAAAGAAGACTCATGCCTTCTCCTATTAAAGATCTTATAGATACAGATCCTTCTATTTTAGGAGATGAAAACTTTCCTGAGTATACAGGCATGAGGGATTTACCAAAAAACACTTCTAGGTCTAACACTATTGTTTTAAATCCTGACGGTGGATATGATTATGATGAAACAAAATTATCACTCCAAGGATTCGGTGAGAAAATGAAAGAGGTTCCAACTGGAAAGAGAATATCAAGGACTCCAGAATATGCTTCAGATCGTAGTAAGTCTGTAGGTAACGCACGATACATGCAAAGTCTTGGACTTGAAGGGTTAGACAAATATGAAAGACCATTAGAGGTTATTGAGTTTGAAGATCAATTTGAGGAAGAGACTTTTAAAAAAGGAGGCAAGAAGTACAGAGCAAAGAAAACTCCTGGTAAGTTCTCTCATAAAACTAACCCACTACATATAGTTTCTAACAATGGGGCTAAGGTTGGAGAGATGACTGGTGGTGAATATATTTTTAACCCAAAGCAGGCGGCATCATTAAGAAAACATTCTAAAAGCGGATCTTCTCCTCTACATAAGTTTGTAAGACAAATGCTTTCTAAATCCCAGTTTAAATAATGGCTGAAGAGTTCGTAGAATCAAATGTGTTTCAGATTCCTAATTTAGTTCAGGCTGCTAACCAGCAGCAAAGAATTAAAAGGAGGGATGAGTTTAGAACGCTTGGATATCTAGATAAGTACAAACAAATTAATGGTAAATATCTACCTGGGCATAAACCCTTAGTACAAGAGAGATGGCAAGACGTAGTGAAAAAAATGGATGCCGTCGCTGTAAATGATACCCCAGCAACCAGAAGGGCACTTAATGATGCTTATACAGTTTATGGAAATGTAGCAGGGAACGGACAGTTTTTAGCGCAAGAGCACGCTAAAGAAAGAAAATATTTGTCAGAAAATGCAGACAAGTTGGCTATTAGTGTTGGTGATGCGGTAGGCATGTTAGATTCTTTTAGGGATACTCCTATTACAGAGGAGCAAATGGAAGCAATTGCAACCAATCCTTCTTCTGTTTACTTGCCTCGTGGATACAAAAGCAAAGTTCTTAATTTTTCTGATCAAGGTCGAAAGTTAAGACAACTTGCTGGTGATAAACTTCAAAAAGAGTGGTATGATGTAGATGGCAACTTACAACTAGAGAAAGCCTCTGCATGGGCTGACGAGTGGGCTAAACAAAACTATACTGAGGCTATGGCCCCAGAGATGATATCTCAAGTTTTAGTAGCAGACAACCTTAAAGGAACGAATGGTCAACTCTCAATAGAGGAGTTTGCTGATATACGCCTTATGCCCGAAGAGGAGAAAAAAGAGAAAGTTGAACAGTATATACAAAGAAGTAAAGAGAACTTCTTGAGAAACCTAGGTGCAAAGAGAAAAGTATCAGGATCAGGATCGGGATCAGGATCTAGTAGTAATAAAGTTTTAACTCAGAGCACTTTTACTGTAGGCATTGACGAACTTCCTATTTCAGTCGAACCCATGCAGGGAAAATCAGGGCCTGGTGACCCAAACAGAGTAGACACGCAGATATTATTAGCAAGCACAAAGCCTGTAAGACTTGGTGACGGCTCATATGCTTTTGGTTTTGGGGTAAGTCAGGATGGTGTTCCTATAACTTATGTGGCAGATAAAACTAAAGAAGGTCTTACGGAAATGGTTGAATCTCTCCTCGACCAGGAAGGAGAACTTACTGATCAGGCTTTAGATAATTTATTTAATCAAGTTAAGGCTGATCTCAAAGTGGTTCCAGCCACAAGAAGAGATATATTAGGATATCAATCAGCCATAGGTTCTCAGTATAAGGATATTCAACGCCAGTTTATGGAGAAAATAGGTAAAAAACTTAGTGAAACTCAGTATCAAACTTGGCTCAAAAAACTGAAAAAATAATAAGATATGAAGATAGACGACAAACTTCAAGCACAACTGGATGAGGCTTTCGAAAGAGGAACTACAGAGGCTGAATTAGATCTTATTGTAGAAGAATATCAAGAGGAGCAAAAAAAAAAAGACTCGCCCCAAGGTTCTGGGGCATCCGATTTAAAATCAAAGGATACACCTTCGCCTTCGGATGGGTCACCCCAGACAGAAGAAGTTGAGATAGAGTCAGAGTCTGAAACAGTTGTTGATCCAGAGCCAACCCCTGAAATAAGGCCCGCACTAAAAGAAGACTTTTTCGAATCGACGGCTCCTCAAGGCTTGATGGAGACTCAAGTTAAAATGGATCAAGGAGCCAAAGACGCTCAAGTCTTTGCCGCTTTGAATTTAGATACAGAAAGAAATAAAGAAAAAGATTTGCTCCGTCGTAAAGCATTAGGTTCTTTAGTTCAAGAGGCAGAAGAAGAGGAAGATCGTTCTCTTTTTTCCAGGAGTTTAATTGCTTTATCTAATGCTAGCACTCAAAACGCTAGAACGCTAGGTAGACCTCGTTTTACTGAAGATGTAACAGAGATTGATAGATATGCTATTGAGAATCCAGAAGCACAACAATCTATTTTAGATACTCGACTTAGTTCTGTTTTAAGCGGCGCAAGGGACGTTCTTAGTCAGAATGTGTTTGCTCCATTAGCGAGAAGTGGAGTTGGCTATTTAGGAATGGGCTTAAAAGCCCTTAAAGCAATAGAGGGTAGTACGGGCAAGTATGGTATAAGCCCCACTAAACTAAAGGAGATAGAGGATATTTCTAAAGAAGTAAAAAAAAGAAAAGACTTTATTACTAAGACTTATGGGTATGATCATAAAGGAAAAGACCCTCTTGCTACGTTTGGATTTGGAAAAGACAATGATAATGACCCATACGGGTCAATGGTATATTTGGGCGAAGCAGTGTTTGAAAGTCTTCCTCAAGTTCTAAGCGCTGCTCTTAATCCTACTGCATCTATACCTGTACTTTTTGCTTACGGCACAAGTATTTCTCAGGATGAAAGTGTTGGAGAGGAATGGTATGAAGCAATGAACCCTGTTCAAAAGATGGGTTATAATGCGGCTTTTGGTGCATTAGAAGCAATTCCTGAATGGGCAGGAGGTAAAATTTTAAGTCGTGCTCTTCGTAAATATGCTTTGGGCAAGATGTCTGAAGAAGCATTTCAAAGAACAGTAAAAGATTATGCTGTTGGTGCTTTTAGAGGATTAGGTCTTGACGCTGGAACTAATGCTGGAACTGAAGCCGTTACTGGTTTTGGTCAGGAGTTATTGAGTCAAGTTGCAAAGGGTGAACCTGTAGATATTTATCGTGCTTTAAGGCAGGCTGGAAATGGTGCTCTTTTAGGACTTCCTGCGGGCACTTTGTATGGTCTTCCAGGTAGTTCTACTGATTTTGTTGCACTATCAAATGGAGTTGGTCGAGACTTTAATATGTACAGGGCTAGAAAAGATATAGAGCGATTACATAGAAAGTTAGAAGATCCCAACTTAACTAAAAATCAAAAGACCATATATACGAACGAACTCAGAGATGCTATTAAAAGAAGAACTGAGATTTCTATAGAAAACCAAGAGTTGCTTCAAGAAGTTGGTAGAGATAATCCTGACGCTTTAAATGATATTGCCAATACAGATCTTCAAATCCAAAGTCTTTTGATTAAAGCCTCAAACAATATGAGGAATGGTCAGCCTATTGACAAAAAGTTACACGCTAAATATGCTTCTCAGTTAAGGGCTTTACAGGTTGCTTATTCTGATTTAGTTGCGCCATATACACTTCAAAGCATAGGTAAGGCAAGAGACAAAGTTGATCAAGGCACACAGGTTACAGAAGATATTAATGTCGAGGGGGTAACCCCCGATGACTACATACAGTCGAATCAAGAAAGTCAAGACGCCAGGGAATTAGGGGAAGCGGCTAAAGCAACAGAGTCTGTGTTTGGAGGCAGGATAAAAGTTGTTATGCACGATGGTTCTTATGCTAATGCCGTAAAGAGTTTAGATCCAAAAAATCCTATTAAAGGTGAGGAGTCTGGTCGATTGATAAAAAATCCTAAGACAGGAAAAGCAGAGATTCATATTAATACAAAAAATGCTACACGGTCAGACATCGCTCATGAAGCGTTTCATGGTGTTTTTTATGAGCAGTTTGGTCAAAACAAAAAGATTGCTGACAGAATGGCTTCGGCTTTAACAAAGGCCATGAGCAACTCTTCTCGTCAGGATATTGCTTTAATTAATAACGTAGAGAAACTTATATCTTCTTACAATAAAGATGTTCAAGCAGAGGAGTTTCTTGCTACGGTTGGTGGTGAATTAACTTCAACCTATTCTCAACTTAGTCAGGGAGGTAAAAGAAAGTTCACAAATGCTTTAGTCTCTTTTATTGATGATGTTTTAAAGAGCGTAGGAATTAAAGGACTGTCTAACTTCAGGCAAAACTTAAACTCAGAGAAAGAAGTAATAGACTTCTTAAACAAATTCAATAGGGCATTTAATCAAAACATTGAGTTTGAGGTTGATGTTCTTCCAGAGTCTGGCCCTGAAACTCGTAAGCAGGAGACGTTACCTCCTGATGCAACTCCTGATGAGTTGGCTGATTTTGAAAGAAAAACTCGTCAGAGAAAAGCAGAGGCTAAGAAAAAGGAGGCGGAGAAAAAAAGAAAAGAAGCCGAGGCAAAAGAAAGAGAGAGTGTTGAAGATGAGATTCAAAAAGATGAAGATCTAAAAGACGCTGAACGGCTTCAAAGAGAAGATGACATTCGAGCAGGAAAGGTTGAGGAGGATCTTACTGAGGAGATGCAACAAGAGTTGAAGTTCAACAGAGAGAAGCAAGACAACTTTGAAACTAGGCAGGCTAAGGTACAAGAGAGGCTTGATGAAGTAGAAGGTCAAAGGGGTAGGTCTAGCGCAATGAATGTCTTCAGAAGTTATTCAGATATTTACCTAAGTGATTTCTTAAAAAAGTTTGACACATTTAAAGACTCTTTCTCAACGAAGTTTATAGATAAATATTATCCTGTAGTAAAATTTCAGAGAGAGTTAGAAAAGAGAACAGGTAAAAAGTTAAACATAGCGCAAGACGTTATTAATGCTCTCACGCTAGGAGACAGTCAAACCGCACAGCGTTTAGAAGAATTTGCTAAAGTTAGAGAAAAACTAGGTGATCTTATGAAAGAAGCCAAGCAGAATCCTGAGACAATGGGTGATCTTCTTCGTGCTATTCATTCTTACGAGGTTAACCTAAAGACTCCTAAAGATTTTGATGGTGAGGATTGGAGCGGAACTCCAATGAGCGAGGTTCAAGAAATTCTTGCTAAGTATGATCTAACAGTAAAAGATTTAAAGAATATGGAGACCCTTAAAGAGGGTCTAGTATCTAGGGGCAATAAGGATTTATGGAACGCTCTGGACTACTTCTATGAGAACGTAACTGAATTGACTAGGGTGGACTTAGTTGCAGGTCAGTTAGCCTCTGGTGGTGTAAGAAAAACTGTAACAAGAGATGGTAAGAAATACTATCAGATTGTTGATCCTTCAGATCCAAGTGTAATAATAAAAGAGTTCACTAAGAGTAAGGCAAGGACTGAGGCTCAGGCAAGAACCGCTAGAGATAAGGCTTGGAATAAAATGCAAGCATGGAATAGAAACTATAAGTTCTATGTTCCTCTTAAAGGATTTGCTCCTGTGGAAGCAGACATTGCGGTAGACTCTGATCACACTCAAGAGTACGAAAGACCTGAAGAGATAGCAAGAAGAAAAAGAGCAGAAGAGGCTCAGAAGAGACCGCCTGGTAAATCCATGGAGGTTAAGTCTACAGGAATTAAACAAAGAGAAGGAAGAAAGACTCAGTCATTTAATCCTTTTGTTCAAGCATTAAGCGATAGAGGTCATGTTATAGTAAAGAGAGGTAAAAACGAAATGATGCTTAGGCTTTATGATATGATTGCAGATCCTGCCAACAAGAAAGCAATGGAAGGGTATGCTGAGGATTTAGGAAAGTATAGCGAAAAACGTTTTGGCCCACTAAGTAGAGTCTTTGATAATGAAAACCTAATCACGGTGTTTAAACGTGGTCAAAGGCATGTCATGAAGTTTGACAACAAGGATATAGTATCAGCGCTGGACGGCTCTAACGTCCCTTGGATTGCTCAATATACTCAAGGTATAGGTGGAATCAATAGGCTTATGAGCGCGACTATAACAATGTTAGATCCTGAATTTGTATTAAGAAACTTCACCAGGGATGTTCAGTCAGCCTTGGTAAACCTTCAGGGGGATGACGCTCAGTTAATTTTAGAAGGTGGTGACGGGGATGCAAACAATGTTACTAAAAACGTAATGAAAAATTTATTGCCAGCCTTTAGAGCAATAAGAACTCAAGAAGTAACTAAGCGTGGATTGACGAACGTACTAAAAGGGTTTAGCAAGTCTAAAAGAAAAGCGGCTGAGGCTCGTCAAGAAGTAGTATCTAAATACTACGATGAGTTTAAGAAAATGGGTGCGAAGACTGCATGGTTTTACGCTCCTACTCCTGAGCAGATCGCAAAAGATTTTGAGAAAGCCCTTCCTAATGGTAACAAGCCGACAAAGATTGCCGCAACAGCGGAGCAAGCAAATCAGGCTCAAAAGAAATTTCTTAAAGTTATTTCAGGATATAACTCATCAGTAGAAAACGCAGTTCGTTTAGCAGCCTATGTCACGGCTAGAGAGGGAGGCGTCTCTCCAGAGAAAGCCGCAGAGTTAGCAAAGAACTTAACGGTCAACTTCAATAGGTCAGGGGCTTATGGTTCTATATTTAACAATCTGTATTTATTCTTTAATGCGGCAATGCAAGGATCTGCTGTAGCACTTAGGGTTATTACGTCAAAACGAAGTCGTCCCAGACAAATAGCATTAGGTATGTCTATGATGGGCGCACTAACTACAGTTCTTAATCATCTTAAATGGTCTGATGAGGAAGAGGATGGAACTACTGTTTACGAAAATTTACCTGAATGGGAAAAGCAAACCAATGTTGTAATAACTGCGGGAGATAAAGTCTTTAAAATTCCTTTACCGTATGGTTATAATTTGTTTTATTATGCTGGAGTTGCCGCGGCAGAAACTGCATTAGGAATACAAAAGCCAGGGCAGGCTATGTCTAACTTAATGTCAACTGCTCTTGGGACATTTTCTCCATTAAATTATCCTCAGTCTGCGGAAGGAATGAACTTTATAATAAAAAGTATAACACCTACTGGTGTTTTACCGTTTATTAACCTACGCATGAATGAAGATTACTACGGCTCTAAAATATTTACTGAGCCTTCTATGTTTGATAAAACTCCTTTAGCCAAGTCCTACAGGGCTAAACCAGGAACGAATCCCGTAAGTGTTGTACTTGCAAAAGGTATAAACGCCGCAGGTGGAGGTACTGCTGACAAGCCTTCCTTCTTAGATTTTCAACCTGAAGCCATAGACTATCTTGTTGGTTACTACACAGGGGGCTTAGGTAAGTTTGGTTTGAGGTCAAGTAAGGCATTTAGAGGAATTGCAAAAGGTCTTTCAGAGACCGAACTCTCTGATCCGCTTACGACCATAGAAAATTTTGCAGAGAATACAGATTTATCTCCTAAGGATATTCCCTTTTTAAGAGTTTTTGCCTCTGGTAAAAATGAATTTGCTGATTATGCTAAGTTTAAAGAGAACGAAAAAATTATAGATGTTCTTAGAGATCGAAAAGTTTTAGATAAAAATGATCCTAAAAGAAATAGACAACTAAAAATTAAAACTCGCGTTATGGCTGAGGTATTAGATAGAACTAATAGTGAACAAAAAAAACTTTATACCGCGCCTCTTGGTATTAAAAAAGTAACTCAACTGCAAGCAAAAGGACTTAAAACGATAGGTAATGTTCCTATTGAAGACTATTTAAACGGTCTTTATAAAAAGAGATCACAACTTCAAGTTCAGTTTAACACACTGATGAACACTAAAGCAAACAAAGAATTAAAAGACGTCTACTAAGTCTCAGTAAAGCATTACAATAATTACTGTATTACCTTTGTAGTATGGGATTCACAGATATTTTTAAAGACGATAATGACATCAACGAAAAGTCCGTAGTCGGGTTTGCTTCGTTTGCCATTATGATTTTAGTGATGTTAATTGACATCATTACTGGTTGGTTTGGACACGACCTTGTGGTCAACGAGTTCATATACAACAGTTTCACAGTTGTTACATTAGGGTGCTTTGGCATCTCTGGAATAGAAAAGTTTGCAGGAAAGAAATGACTAAAAAATCTGCTATAGATAGGTTGGATGAGTTCGGTGAAGACCGAGTCTTTGGTATTAGCATCAAGACGTTAATCGCTATAACTATAACAGTAGCGGGAGCGGCTTCTGCCTATACAATGATGACCAACGAAATCGAAATTGCTAAGGAGTTGCCCGTTCCACCTGTAACGGCAGAAGAGTTTAAATTGCAAACAGAGATCATTGAAAATGCTATAATTGAGACTAAAGCCGACATCTCTGACATTAAGAAACAAATGGACAGGATGGAGTCAAGACTCTTTGAGAACTCTAGGAGACGATGAAATGTTCCACGCTGAGTCTCGCTTTTTTTGTAACTTTACTTCTAGTAATTTTAACTACAAGTTGTAGCACTCAATGGCACCTAAAGAAAGCAATCAAGAAAGATCCGACAATCCTAGTTCAGGATACAGCGATTGTCATGGACACGGTTGTTATAGAGAGGACTGCTGTGCAGGATACGGTCACCATCTCAAATACGGATACAGTAGAGATTATAAAGAACAACTTCCGAGTGAAGATTATGCGTACCTCAGACACCCTCATAATAGATGGAGGTTGTGATGCTGATACAATAGTCAGAACCGTTAGCGTGCCTTTTGAAAAAATAGTTTATCACGAAAGAACCAAGTGGTATCACAAGATGTACAAGTGGTCATTCTACCTCCTGCTCCTCGGTGTTGGTGCTGAAGGAGTCCGAAGACTCTTTAGATTTAGTTAGCCAAATCTCTCTATAGTACAATTCCTCAATCCAATCCATAAAACCTAAGTAATGTTTCAGCCGCAGTCGGTCTGATCTTTTCTATACTCATCTTCTCTTCGTTGACATCTAAGGCATAGCCAATGAGCATGGACTCATTGACTTCCTTAATCTTCTGTATGGCTTTAGGATCTTTAATAGGTAGTATGTCTCCAACCTTTAGGTCTACGATTCGCTGAGACAACGGATCATTATTGATTAGTTCCTGTAACTCTACCTTACTGGACATGCCCCTGTGTCACAATCAGCAATCTCAATGTCTTCCATGTTCAATTGATTTAGGCTGAGTATTGGTGTAGTCTTAGACTTCATATCCAAGTAAGTGGCTTCATCTATCTCCTCAAAAGGAGCCTGAGCAAACCCATGATCGCTATGCAGTAAGAATGATACAGTCTTTACGTTGATGTAGTTTACATTCAACCAATCTTTAATTTCTTCTAGTTCTTCTAGTTTGTAGTAGATAGTAACAGACACTGCATTGTCGCTCCACTCTCTCTGAAGCCTTCTAATGACTTCTAATTGATCGACGGCTCCCAAGTCTCCTGCAACAATAGTTCGTGAAGGAAACCTACAGGGAAACGAGACTACCATAGTCGAGTGATCTTCTGTTCCATCAAAGTTTTGAACGTACTCTACATCGAAGCCGTTGCCGCGAGCAACATCAATCAAAGGCGAGTTCGCTGCCATTCTAATTCTTCTAATGAAGAACGTGCTATATCCAGGATGTGCACCAGGTGTTACTCCCGCGAGTAAAGACAAAGTACCCGACGGCTTAACCGTCGTTAACTTAATTGACCTATTCCATCCTTTGATCTTAGAGTATTCATCGTCATAAGATCTTAGGTACTTGTATGTATCAGACAACCAAGATCTCTGATCGTCGGTGGCTTGCAAGTATCCTGTTACTCCGATACCCATTCTCATATTCTTATGAACTATCGCCTCTGTTTCTTTTAAAGAACATTTAATTGCGAGACTGTGCTTTGAAATTCTATATAGATATGTGGCAACTTTCTTTAGTTCCTCTTCGCTTTCTATGTTGGGTAAATAGATCTCAGCCAAGCAACAAGTTTCTTTGTCCGCTAATGATTGCTCAGCGCAAGGATTGAATCCCATAACTTCAGGGTCTGGATACTGCTCTTCTCCTGTTCTTCCCATCTTCCTAGCGGCGGTAAGATTGATAAGACCATACGGCTCTCCATTACCTTTGTACCCTTCCCAGAACTCTTCGGGCAACTCAGAAATATCATCACACGCTACTGAGTTATTACTCATCGCTCTCCAATTAGGAATGTTTCCTAAGTCCCATCTTTTTGCTCTTAGGTAATCTAAATCATCATGGTCTCCAATAGCAATTTGTGCTGACCTTCTTACGTTACCCGACACAACGATCATTCCTATGATGTTCATAATGTCCAAGGTGTCAATGGATCGTAATCTTTTTCCTGACCGTGCATTGAGAACTTCATTAATAAGTTTCATTCCTTTTGCTAAGTCTTCGGCTCCTGATGCAACTCCACCGAATCCCTTGATCAAAGATCCTTTAGGCCGTATAAGATGAGTAGCATAAGTAAATGATTCGCCTGTAACAAAGGACGCCTCAAGCGTCCGCTTTAGTAACTCGACCCATCCTTCCCTGCTGTCAGGGACAATAAAGTCTGCATCGTTTACATTCTCTCTGACAACTTTTACTTTTCTTTTGACCTTGGGTAGTTGGTAGACATGCTCTCTTTGAATGTTATATCCTACTCCAGACCCTAGCATAAGCATTTCAAACGCCCAAGTAAATGGTCTGATAGGCTCGTCTATAATAGTGAAAGCACAGTTCTGAAGTGATGGTAAACCTAGGGTGTCAACAGTCTTTGTTCCTAACTGCCAAAGAAACCTACCCGCTACTGTTCCTTTGAGTTCCATCATGTAGCGTTTAAACTCCTCTATTTCTTGTTCATTAAACCCACAATCCAATTGTTTATTTGCCGCCTGCATTATTCTGTTTACAGTGTCTTCCCATTCTTCTGTTTGTCCTTTTGTTGTAGGTCTGGCATAGGTACGTTTGTAGGTGACGTATCCTACTTCACCCCAAGGAATGTCCTCGGGCCGATAAGTAATTGGTGTCATATTGTGAAAGTTTTTAAGGTTAAAAAAGCCCCATCTCTGGGGCTGATCGAAGATACAAAATTCTGTTTTATTTAAGGAGCCTCATAACGCAAACTTCCTGACTCGCATCCTGAGGGTTTGTGTTTCCATAAGTTAATTGCTATTGCTGATCTAACCCCTTGACTTACAGGCTTTACCTGATGAAGGTGCTTGCCTGCTTCAAAAATTATTAGTCTATTGAACTTGGCTTGTACAACCTCTGGTTCTTTATTTTCACCTGAAGAATATATGGCCAAGTCACCGCCTTTAATTTCCATTGGCACGGGATAAAAAACACTTCCGATAAGAGGGGCTATAACTTCTCCTGTTTTTTCTTTATGTTCTTCGTCTTTGTCAATATGAGGTGGTAACTCTTGATGTGTTATCTGAGGGCCGAGTTGCCCTGTCCAATATTCAAACCCACAAACACTAACGTCATGATAAGGCGACTGATGACCCCATATTTTTTCTATAAGTTTTTTCTTTAGAGTGTTGGGTTCTTCCACCCACCATCCATCGTACCAATAGTAAGTTCCGTTATTATTAAAAAAAGACCTATCGTTTTTTATTTGATGTAGAAACTCTTCATCCTTGATGAAGTTATCGCATATAATCATGATGTTCCGAATTGTTTTGGGTGGAGTTCATAAAAGGGTGAGTAACTCTGCTTAACATCCCACTTCTTTACCTCTTCTGGAGTGTAGTTAGCAACAATATATTTTTCTGGAGAAACAAATAAAAGGAATACAACTATATCTGAAGTTTCTCTATCCATAGCCCTACAATTAGCCTTGAAAGAATACTCGCAGGTTTTTATGCTTATCCTTTGACTCTCTCCATTTTTCACAACGGTCAAATCTGTATCATCTTTAACACTCCTTGCTCCTTTGATAAACGTAGAGGCTTTGTAAGAAGAAAACTCTGGATTAGTTTCATAATAGTGACGAACCAATAACTCTCCTAGTATTCCTAGGTATTCTGTATAATACTCTCTGTCCACTTCGCCTAATAACTTTGATTGCTTTGTTCCTGTCCTTTGTTTGTGAGTCCCTTTGTATCTTTTTTTGTTGATCTCTACTCTTATCAGAGTCAACGCGTGTGCATACTCTTTGAGATAAGATGGGATCGGCTGATAATTCATCACACTAGACCCTTGAGTCTTTCTTTATTAATCTTAGATAGGTTATACTCGTCTTTAAAGTCTTCGTATAACTCATGTGCTAACTCTTTTGCTCTTTCTAGAGTCATTTCTTTGACGGCTTTTCTCCAGTCATCGTAGTTGTCACACAAGATGCCTGTTTTGTTATGCTTTATGCACTCTTTATATGGTGTCACATTAGATGCAATGATAGCCGTCCTTGTAAAGGCGGCCTCTACGACCTTGAGATTAGACTTAGACTTGTTAAAGGAACCACCGAGCAAAGGGGCTAAAGAAACGTCAAACTTTTTATAGAACGATGCGTACTGATGAATGTCTTTAGGCAAAAGTTGATGCTTAGCATTTAGGTACTGATCGTAATGTCCTTCGCTTGCCACCTTACCTCCAAGATGAGTACAATAAAGTTCGTAATCTTCAAAGGTCATACCCATAGACTTTATGTCTGCCATGTGTCCGTTAGCACCAAGATAACCAAACCGAACAACGTCTGTGGGTTCTTTTTCTATGTCTGCCCATTGCTCTTCTTTTTCATATACGGTATTTGGGACAAGCCGAATGGGTACATCAGGGTTGATCTTTCTCATCCTGTCTCCTAGATATTCAGAAGGAGTCCAAATCTCGTCAGCAATCTTTATTGTATTAAGGATGTCAGGGCCTGCTATCTTTCTATAATACTTATGGGCATCATTGTCTTTGGGCAACTTCCAAAAGTCATCATTATCTAAGATTAACTTTATATCATTCTTTACCAGGAACTGTTTAAACGCTTTGTGATCAGTAACCGTACATCTTCGAGATGTTACGACGGCCTTAACTTTAGTGAGGTCAAATGTTTTTAGTTCATTATAAGACTGAAAAAAATGTATGTTCACCCCCTCTTCTGCTCGAAGACGAACAAAGGGAGTCATTAGTCTGTGGTAGTTAATACCGTTTAGACCATCAAGAAATATCAGAACTATTGTCTTTGAACTCATTGATTAATGATCTTATTTGGTCAAACTCTCCGTCTGTTTCTCTCTTGTATTTTCTTATGGTATTGTGAAGTGCGTCTGTGTTTCTCTTAGGTTCTCCTCCTTCGTAGTGAAGGGCTTCGTACAAGGCCGTTGCGGCCTCGTGTATTCTGTTAGTGCATTTATAATATTGGTTACTCAGTTCTTTGGAATCCATGACATTTAATCGTTGCTACAAATTGGTTCTTCTCTAGGCTCGGATCAAAGGCAGTAGATTGTTTCATGAAATATTTCGGCGTGTCGTCAACAACGTAGTCATTGTTGCGTAAATAATCAGCAAGAAACTTAATGCAAATGATACTATTATCCACATCAAACCTACAATTATACCTAACAGAAAGACTAAATCTTTCCGCAGTAAAAGTAGGTACTTCTTTAAGTTCCTCTTCGATACTTTTGAAGTAAGATTCCTTGGCCCTAGTTCTAGATGTCCAATGACGTCCTGCATAAAACGCATTAAGGCTCGGCGGTTTCGGAAGTTGGAGTACAATCTCATAGTAATCTTCAATCACACTATTAAAATAAGTATTTTTGACGATCCTCCAATGTTAAAGGCTCAAAAAGTTTTAAACCAGAAATAAAAGTTGCGAATCCCGTCATGGTCTCGTTGATCTGAAATAACACAGGTTTGTTCTTAGGAGTTGGTTGCCCTCCTGTCTCTTTATTCCTTTGCTTAACTACATGAAACTCAGTTATTCTTCTTCGATCTTCATCCTCTGCCTGAACCTTTCTATGCCATACTAGCATTGAGTCTGAGCGATTACTAAACTTGGAACCTCCTTCAGATTCTGATCCTAGTGGAGCCATTGCTAAACCGTCATCTCCCAAGGCTCTTTGAGCCGATGTAATGGAGTGTGTGTTCAGCCAAACTGCCATATTATTCTTGTTAGATAATGTTAATAACTCTGAGGCGGCCTCATAGTGATACTCGTGTGAGTTCAATCCGCTCTTGCCCATTTGCAATTTTAAACTATTATAAGGATCAATTAACATCCCCTGATATCCGTCTTGCCTAATTAGTTTCTCAGCAAAAACAAGCATATCTGTGTAGCCGTAAGTTTCGTAATTGTTTATTAATACAAAGTGATTCTTTACAAAGTTGAAAGCAAACTGCCGTTCCTCTGCGTTCATGAAAGTAATGGGCTTGTTTAAACAGAACTCCATCAATCGCATTTTGACGGCTCCCGTTTTGTTTTCCGAAGAGTATACAATCCATTTCCACTTATGATGAATTGCACTTGCCAATAGCATATTCAAAGCCATTGTAGTTTTTCCTACATTGGAATGTCCTACGATAACAACAAATTCTTTTTTAAATAAAAAGTATTGATCAAGATATAGACATCCTGTTGTCAATCCCATCTCTACTTCGCCATGAACATAACCTTCAATCCACTTAAAATCTTCAGTATCGCTGGCAATAAAAGACATATCGCCATTGTTTATTTGCATCTCCCGTATGGCTTGCGCTTCCTCCTGAAGTGTTTCTCTTATGGGTTGCAGTTTACCTTGCTCAATTCCATCTAGCAAAGTTCTTTTAGCATGATCAATGTCATCAATGTCTTTGTAACTGAGTTCTCTTTCGATCACTCTTATGGCTTCTGCCTCTTCTATCCTGCCTGCCGATATATATCCTCCTGCTAATACTGATGCCTTGCATAGAACTGCGTGCTTCTCTCCGTCAGATGATCCACGAATCATAGCACAAACAATATTTAGTTTACCATAGTCAGTATATGTGCGATCTGTTTTTATTTCTGCGGACTGATCTAAAGACTTTTCCGTAAGCATCATACTGAATGGCTGAGCCGTAGTATTGATTACTAAGTCGGGATCGTAACTTTCATAGCAAGCGCGAGCCTCATTTACTCCTGATGGATCAACCTCTAGTCCGTATTGTTTTTCAAAATAAGTTTGAAGAGACCTAAAGTGGTCTCGATGTTTTTCAGGGTGGCTAACATTTACTAATGCTTTTAGTCCATCTCCTGAAGGGCTTGCCCAGCAAGCCAATACATAATCATCTGTTCCAATTAAGGATTTCGATTCGGCAACATTGATGTGATCAAAGTCTAATACAATAAGACCGCTATGTGCTTTTATGTCTTGATCTTTCCTCCCTTCAAAAACTCCTGAAAATAAAGCGATAGGTAAATCTTTTTTTTTACCCTTACTCCCTCCCCTTACTTGCTCAACTTTTTGTTGGCTCTTCCCGTCCTTAATTCTTTTCAGGGCGACATCTAAGGTTACTACGACAGGGTTGCTTGAGTCCACCACAGACTTAAACATTGTTATTTTTTTGTCAAACATTCTTTTTAGGTTGTTTAAACGGTCTCTTTATTCTTACTTCTTCAACAGGATCAGAAGGTATTTCTCCCATTATAATTAGAGCCTCTTGTAATTTTTCTCTCATTACTTGAGCGTTTTTTAAAAAAAACATTGATCGCATGGTCGCAATAGCAAATCCATACTTAGTGTCCACGGAGGACTTTTTATTTATACTCATCAATTAGTGGATGTTTATCTATTATGTTTTTTAATTCAACGATGTCAAATTTTAAATCCAATATTCTCTCCCATTCGGCAAACGGAATTGCTGAAGGAAGTATGGCTAACCTTAATTCTTTACCTCTAATTATTTTTCTTGAGTTCTTGGGATCGTATAGGGTACACAATTCGTCTTTCAAATTCTTATATGTTTCAATATATCTTGGGTGCATTGCCAGGCCCTTACGATTTAATATTGTCATAGAGGCGTGTTTCTTTAAGGAATGTATTACGGTTGCGTGTTCCCTGTTTATTGTTCTTCCTATCTCAGCATAAGTCTTTTCTGTTTTAGAATGATACCTCATTATTGCTGAAAACATTGATCTTGCATCAACATAACTTCGCTCTCTGCATCTTCCTAAAAATGTATCTACTGATAGGTTTAAAAAATAACACGCCTTCTTTACACTTACTTCGGGCTTGTCTACTAAAACAAATCTAATTTCAGATTTCTTGCTGGTGCTTTCAATTGTGAACCTTTTCATTTCCATGCTACCGTTAAAAATCCTCCGTTGTTCCTGATCATGTCTTTAAAAACTTCTTCTAGTCTTTCTTTGCTCTCAGAAGAAAATAAAACATCTCCTGACCTTTGGAGTTGATACTCTGATTTCTTTTTTACTATGGTATATTTTCTATGCCTATCATATACAGATAGGTTTAAAGGGTGTTTATTGTCGTTCTCTCCATGAACGATACATTTTTGCGATGACGGCTCTCCTTTGAGGCTTGAATTTAAATCTTTTTCCATATCTAGCGGTGGCAATTCTAATGAATTGATCCATTTCTTTTTCTTTGTTTTCCATATTTTCTAAGTTGATAACGGGGGGTACAAGCCCCCCCAAGTTATCTTCAACTATTCTAAATAAATAAGTGCGTTTAAACACTTCCTAGAACGGGAGGTCTTGCTTAACCTCTTCGTCTTTCTTCATGTACTTTTGGTTCTCAGGATCATTAGGATCAAAGACCGTCATGAAAGCCTTTCCGTCATTCATTACTACGAAATCGCAGTTGACTCGATCAGCCTTGGTTTTATACTTGAGCATATCAGTCAGTTGCTCAGTTTTAAACGTAACATTATAAACGGTTGTTCCACTATCGAACTTTTTCGGATCTGAAACATAACCGCAGTAAATGCGCTTTGCGTTTGCCATTGGTATTGTATTTAAATGGTTTGAATTAAGTAGTGTGTTTCACTACCCTTGTCGCTTTCTAAAAAGTCAGCGATGGTGTCTATTGCCTTGTTGAATTGTTTTGCACCGACTTTCAGAGTTTCCTCTGAGGCTTTATAGACTGCTGGTGTGTATGGATACGTCTTGCTTTGGGCTAACCAATAAAACTCTTCGAGATTAAAAGCCTTCAAATATATATAGGCTTGAATTGGATATCCGTACTTAAATATATCGTATTTGAAACCCGCAATATTTTGACAGGATTTGCTATCGCATATAAATGTCTTTCCAAGACAATCCAAAAAGCCCCGCATCATGATATCTCCGTGATTCTCTGTTGGTATAGGTTGTTTAAACTCGACCTGATACTTTCCCGTTAGGTATAAATCCTTTGCCCCGCAATCTTCAAGACGAGTAATCATATCTATCGCTTGTATATGATCTTCTGAATTAATCATTTCTTTGTCGGGGTTGTCTTTCTCTAGTTTGCTGATGAACTCCTTATAAACCTTCGTTGCTCTAGGTAGTTTTATTCCCTTTGCTTTCAGGGATTCAACGATGTCTACGTCATCAACTAAAACAAACCTATCGTCAAACTCTTCAGGAGTCATCAGTAAGCAATCGTATAATGAACCGAATGATAATGCTTGGGTTTTCTTTTTGAGTTTATCTAAATACTTCAACTCAAATAAACGCATATCCTCTAATGCGTATTTAACGGTGGAATAAGACAGGTAGTCTTTAGAACCACCCGTCTTTTCCTGTAACCTCTGAATTAAACTCATAGCGTGGCTTCGAGTTTCTTGTTTTGGGCGGAGGTAAACTTCTTGCCCTGTTTGCTTTCTTTTATTTTCTGCAAAGCCATTGGTCTTTCTTGAGGACTCTTTTGTAGTAAGTGATCTAAAGCCTTCTCAAAATCGCTTACGGCCACCGTAGACTTTGCCTTCTTCTTTTTAGGTGCGCTTATGTTTGCTTGGTCTTTGGCAATGGCGATCTCAACTTCATTCGCTGAGGCCATAGATGTATCTATACCGATAGCCAGCATCGCTAAGGCTCTTCCCACCGATGATGTTTCGCAATTCTCTATATAAGAGGTCTTATTAATATAAGATGCCTCTTGAACTTCATGCGCTAGCCCTGTGGACTTAATGACCTCTTCAGCGTTCCTGATAGTTGTTTTCATTACTACTTGGCCCTCATCCATAGATATGATCTCCGTGTTAATTGACCAGCCTTTGTAGTCAGGGGATAATCGAAAGTATTTAACTCTCTCTGTAACCTCAACATAATCTTTCCCCTTTATGTTGGTGGTTTTAAATTGATAACTCATGTTTAATTAAATTTTAGTTTTTGAAGATAGGCTTTCTATCTTTTAAATGCAAGAGTTAAACAATATATTTTTAAGTTAGTGTTTCAATGTCGACCTCTTCTCTTTTGCTGAAATCACAATTGTTAAATGAGATTCTGCACATCTTAAAAGTTATGTCAGCAATAAAAAAACTACACACTTTATAGGTTAGTCCATCACTATGATCTTTATAGAAATAGTTATAATCCTTTTCCATAATTAATTCTTTTCTATCGTGTATCATACTATGTTATTTATAGGTCGAGTCTTGGCGAGTGCATTTTCTAGCCTTTTGATTGACTTGCTTAACGCATGAACCTTCATTTGCATTATTGCATCTCCACATACCGTGCTATATCTAGCCATCTTTGTAACGATCTCTTTCATTTCTCGAATTTCCCCTGTGATGTTTGCTTCAGTTTCTGCGTACACTTTTAAGTATGGTTTTAATTGAACTAAACAAACTAGGGCCTTCACTTCTTCTTCTCTTGTCGTTTACTCCGACTAGATAGAACACTTTAGAGCCGTCAGGCACATATTTAGTGCCGATAGCGTTAGCGGTTAAAGCCCTTGCATCCCTTTGAGAGTTGCAAGTCCATAGAAAACACTCTGTTTTCTTTTGTTTCCCTTTGACCTTAGAGATTCCGCGTTGATTAAACGGAACAGGAACGGTTACAAGATATTGTTTCATGATAAATAAAATTAAAGCCCTTCTTTAAAGGCGGTTAAAAAAATAGATGCAGTTGCGTTTTCTTCTTCAAGATCAGCACCCATCATAGCGTTGATAAATTCTAAGGTTTCAATGTGTTTCTCCATTGCCTCTATACGGTAGTTCTGATAAGTTATCATCTCATAAGGGTCGTAGTTGCAATTAAATGTCCCTATTACTTTGAGTGAATCCCTTGTTTCTCCGTTGTGTTTAAACGTTTCCCTTGCCATTGTCCAAATGTTTTATAAAATTAATTACGGCATCGTAAACATCATCTATTTGAGCAAAGCAAATTACATCTGCTATCTGTTCTCGGTAGTCATTACCTATATACTCTTCGTTTGTAGTTATAGCCCGAACCACAGGCATTAACCAATTCCAACACGAACTCCATTGCTCTTCAGTATCTAAATCGCTATGGCTTATGGTATAATGATCATCATCGGTGTCGATTAACCAATTACAATCATCGTCTGAGTCATACATCATGAAGTTGGCTATCATATCAGCCTCCGATTGCCCATCATCATAAACTACTACATTTTTATCCTTTCCCTTATACTTATATAAGATTGAATTATTGATGCTTTCTGCTCGTTCTATGGCATCGGGTAGGTTAAGAAAGAATTTTTCCTCAATGGAAAATGGACTCTTTACACTATAACATGACGACTCACTTAGTTCTTCAGGAATACCATTGCGTTCAATCCAATTGGTGGCCCTTGCTTTGTTGCACCTATGGTCGCTTTTTAGGTAACTTATTGCGTTGGACTCCTCTAAGAAGTCCGCTCCGCTTTTAGAAATAAAACTCATGACGATGCTCGGTTTATACCTTCATATATATCAATCAAGCCTTCCATATAGTCCTGATCTTTTTCGAGGTCATAAAGTTTATGGTATTTAGCCTCCATACAATTTTCAAAGTATGTGCCTCTCCCACATCCATCATTCCAAATTGTGACGTTAGGGATGTTTGTTTTGCATTCGTATCCGAGTCCTCTGCGGGTTTCGAAATACCTTACTGAAGTTACTTTTAAATTTTCTTTCATTGTTTTATTGATTAGAGATTATTAAAGGTGTTAATTTACAAATTATTTTAGTGGATTCCAAATTTAGGACTCTTGGTTCTCAGGTCTTTAATAGCCTGACGGATTTGCCAAATCTCAGTTCTATAAAGTTCAGTCCTTATTTTTTTCAAATAAGTTTTGGAAAGGCTATAAATTCTTTCGCCATCCCCAACATAAAGTCCATTTAAGAACTCGTCGGTGTCGTGACTATTTAAGGTTGACACGAATGTGAGCGGATCGGTATGCTCGGCTATCTGATTGTTGAGGCCCTCGGCCTCCATTGAAAAGTATTTCATTGTGAATTGATATTATTATTAATAAAAAAAAAGTTTATATGTCCCATAGATTGCCAGCCAATAGGCAAGGAGGGTGGTAAGTAGGCCGATGATTCCAATAATCATCGTGGCCCGCTTACCGTAGTGTTCAGGATGCCTATTCATTATCTACTAAGAATGCATCTAAATAATCACCGTATTCAATTAAGACCTCCCCTTTAAGATCTATTCCGCCATTCCTCAGCAAGATTTCTCTTGCTTCCTTTTCGCTTTGTGCATCTACATCATAGACCATACTGCAAGGAACAGAGAATGTATATGTTTCTAAAGATTCTTTTTTCATGATTTCTGAGGTATTATAGTAGGTCTTAATTCTTTTTTTGGAGGATTATCCTCGATAAATTGTTGTCCGACAATGTTTAAACACTCCCACATTCTATCCCAAACGCCATCCGAGTTGTCTAATTCATCTTCAAAATACTGAAGAACTTCAGCCCGATCCTCTTCAGGGATTTCAGGAAAGGCCTTTTCTACATCTTCTTCATTCCACGTTATATCAAAAGACTGAGGCCCATGCGTTTCTAGTTCTCTAAAGTGTCTGATAAGCATTTCCAATGCCTCTTTTGCGCCTTTGTTTTCGTGGCGATTCCCGTCAAAGCCTTCAAGGATATCCTTCGAGGCGTTTTCTATGCGTTCTATTTCAATTTTCATTTTTATTTAATTTAATGCTAGGCTTAATTGCCTTGCACCCCAAAACCCCGATGCGTTTAAACATCGAGGCAAGGGTAACTAACCAAAGTATATTGTTAGGCTTACAATTCAGTATCTTTTGATGGGTGGCAGTCATTACAGAAAATGTCAAAATCATTTTCATTAACATCTCTCATTGTCCCATATTCTTGGACGACTCCACAATTGTAACAAATATCGTATCCTTTCATAATCCTAAAGCGTTTTTAAGTGTGCGTGTTGCCATCTCATCCTGATACATCTCTCTCGCTACATCGTCAATAGATATCAGCGTGTATGGTTCAATATCTTCGTCATTATAACAATAATGTCCCGACATGACCAAGTCCCCATCTTGTGGGTCTATCCATGTTACGTCATAGGAACAATTGGGACAAGGCCAAGCCAACAGATGAACATCATTATACGCATCCTCTACCCTGTCAAGCAGTTCGTTAAAGTAGTCTTGGGCCTCCTCGGTATAAGAGCCGTTTAAACGTGCTTTACCTTGGAAGTGCTGGTCGACATACTCGCCAACCGCCTCTATGATTTCAATTTCTCTATCTGTCATGGTTAAAGATTTAAATTAATATTTGGTTTATTTATAATTGATCGATATCATTTTGGACATCATCTATTTTGTGTAAAATCGTATGATCATCTTGTGTAATGTTCATTACTATTCCATATGCCTCATCTAATAGGCTTTGTGCGTGTTTTAATTTTGATTCTTTATTCATTGTGTTGTTGTTTAAATTAATATTTGGTTTCTACCACCAAAACCCCCCTATTCTCATAGGGAGGCATTGAGGAGGGTGTTTAAACGGTGTCTATCCGTATACAGAATCGAACTTATTAATAGAGTCCCCGACGGCTTCTAAAGCCTTTATAAGATCCTTAATGGCCCTGACGTTGTCTTTGGCTACTTTAAGAGCGGAAATTGTAGCAAATTCATTTGCTTTTTTATCGTCAACCTCGGCAAGACCTTCTAGACTCCTGTTACATTCACTCTCTATGTCAAATAAATAGTCGGTAAAGGAGCCGATATTGAAAATAAAGTCCGAGTCGAGATATTCATTGTTTTGTTTCGTTTCGGTAACTTCGAAAAGATCATATTTAAGGTTTATAATTTCCTTCCTTGACTTGCGAATTTCATCCAAATACCACTCGTAATCTAATACCATGTCGTCCTTTATGCCATGGTTGCCCTCTGTGCCTCCGATAACGCCTTCAATCCAGCGCGCAAAACCCCATTCATAGGCTTCACAATGGATAGAAAGATACTCTGCTCGCTCAACAATATCAGGGGCAATATATCCCTCTTTGATGCTTGCAATTTTTAACGTCAAATCAATTAGCAAGTCCTGACATTCTTCGCTTGTTACCCTATGCAACACTTTGCCTCCATAGGTTTTGGGCGAATATGCGGGGTCATGTTTCAATTGATTAGTTATTCGATTAAGTCTGTCAAGGACATCGTTTATAATGTTGTCATACCCACTAGATATATTTGCTGATTCTTCAAACCTTTTTTTAGATTCACGGGTAGTACCTTCAAAAATGCTATGAGGTAAGAATTTAATTGTTTCATTTATTTGTTTCATAATTTCTATTATTTGTTTTGGTTAGTTATTATTACTACCACCGAAACCCGACCACTATTTCAAGGTCGGGCAAGGCGGAGTGTTTAAACGACGTCTATATCGCTCTCACTATTTGTTCAACATCTGAGTCGCTATAATGCCTGACTCTGACCTTTTCCCATCCCTTGGATGGTATTTGCACGCTATAAAACTTGCGGACATCTCTAAGCGACTCTAATAGGCTCCCTGAGCAAGTGTTGTACCAGCGAACCCTACCGTTTTGAGTTTGTCTTACTCCCGCTTTGGTTCGTTTGACAAATCCAATCCCAAGTCTACCAGCGAACCCTACATGGGTTCGATTAACGTACAGAGTGGAATAAGTAATCCTCGAAACGTTTAAACGTCGCTCTAGTCGAGGGGTTATATCTACGGCTCTCATTTTGCTAGAACGTCATTTGTAGCCTTACTGAACCCGTAATTATTAACCGACGTTAAGCCATCTGTCATGCTTAAACTATAACCAGCCTCAAGCAAGTTACTCATGACCTTAGCGCAACAATCTTTGATCCTAATTGTGAACTCTGTCGCTCCAAGGTTGCCGATAGTTTCCCCGTAAGGCTTATTAATATATATTTGGCTTGAGTGGTTGCGTGAAATGATTTCCAACGCTTGTAAAAAATGATCTTTTTTCATGATATTGATTTTTATTTTGGTTAGTTATTAATTATTTGTACCACCAAAGCCCGACCACTATCTCAAGGTCGGGCATTTGAAGTAGGACTGTTTAAACGGTGTCAACCATATATTCCCTGTTATGCTTAAAAAACTTGTTCAGGGTTCTTTTAATGACGGTTAAATCGTGCTTGAGTTCCTCAAGGTCAAATTCTTGATTGACGTTGTATCTCGGATTCTTCTTTGTATAGGACGACCAGCCACCAAATGGATAGTTTCTACCAAAGCCAGCACGACCACTTCTAAAATCCTTCGGCACATTTATATATACAAATTGATTTTTTGTTTTAATCTCATCAACTAAAACCCAACACTCAATTGTTGTACCGTCGTAGGTGCTGGGCCAAGTATTAAAATTGTCCTCGTATTTTTTGTAAGTGTTAAGGAGGTTTTGCACTTCTTCAATGCGTTTAAACATTGCGGTTGATATTTTGCGTTTTGTTTTCATGATTTTGATTTTTGTTTTGGTTAGTTATTA
>Ga0208159_1000064_pt1 | contig 36618 bp, 45 predicted proteins | sample 9_EtaG_FD_184082 | JGI IMG/M metagenome (GOLD analysis project Ga0208159, IMG submission 184082) | Marine viral communities from the Subarctic Pacific Ocean - 9_ETSP_OMZ_AT15188 metaG (SPAdes) (version 2) | ecosystem: Environmental > Aquatic > Marine > Oceanic | place: Pacific Ocean | collected... | reverse complement strand
ACAACCGAAGCGCGACGAAAGAACTTGAGAACTTTTTGGCTAAAAATTTCCGGTGCAAAATTACCGGAAGGCAGGTTTCCATAACCTGCAGCAGTACCGAAAGCCATAGTTCGATCCCTTCTTTTTGAGGTTTAAGAGTTTAAGTCGATTCGCCCTTCATTCCGTGCTTGGTCGAGTTCAGCTTCTAGCTTTTCAAACTCCCACGGCTTGAGTCGGGCAATTTCAGAAGATTTCCAAATCCTGCCTGTTACTTCCTTTGTTGCAACTTCTTTGGCTTGTTGACGGGTTACGGCTGCTGCCGCATCCTGTGCTTTACTTGGTTTGGTCGTCTTCTTTTTGCTGATGTTGTTATCAGCTTTGTAGAGGTCTATGACCCGTGCCGCCCATTTGGAATCGGTATTGTTATTGTAAATACCGTCCGATATTGAGCTTGGTTGGTCTTCAAGCCACGAAAGGAACGTTTCGTTTTCTTTTAGCTCACCAAAGTCAGGATGGGCACGAAGCAATTGCTCATAGGCTTTTTGCTTTTCTAGTTCCTTTTCCCGTTCTTTGATAGTACCTAGTTCTTCTCGTAGTTCTTTGACCTGTGATTCGGATTGCATCATTGAAACTGTCTGCACCACATCAAACACTTCTGGGTATTCGTTCTTGAATTGTTCAAGTTCTTCCAGTGTCTTTGGCATGGGTACGTTGTTAGGTATAGATGCGTTAGGCTTACTAACCATGTCCTTGAGTTGTTCTATTTCACCCTTGAACTCTAATACCTTTGAATCGTAGTGACGTTTCAAATCGTCATACCGCTTCTTGTAGTCGTGGTCTTCGCTTGGCTCTTTCTTAGCTTCTACGAAACTACTTCCCGTTTCTTCTGGCTGAGTGGCTGTTTCTTCTACAGGGTCAGCTTCTTGGGCTTCCACGTTTGACTCTTCGTCTTCTTCCTTATATACTTCGTCTCTGTATTTACCTTTGTATAGAGCGTCGTTATTGATTGTTCCGAAAGAGTCGTTTGCTTTGTTGGCACGGTGGCCTCTTGCTTTTGCCATTTTATTTACCTCATATTGCGGGGCCACATGGCTGTGGGTAGCCGCGTCGGTTGTGCTGGGGCCGCGTTGCGGGTAGCCAGCGAATTCTTATTTCTTCTTGGATATAAAGCCGCCCTTTGCAGCTTTTTGTTCTCGTTCTTCTTGACGGCGAGATATTTCTTTCTTGCCGCGATTGTTAATCTTGTTCAATCTGTCGTAGCCAATAATCTTAGCTATGTGTGGGGGTATGATTACTTCGCCCTCTGATACAGCAATACCTACTTCTTGGCTAACACCTGTTTGTCCCATATCACCAGCTTTTGCATAGGCTTTACGAACCATCTTTTCTATGTCTTCGCGTCCGGCAAAGTCTACGGCTGCAGCATTGATTACAAAACTTCCCTCTGGTACTTCACGTGGATTGTCGTCGGCAATGCTTTGTCCATCAGTTGGTGTCTCGTTGCCGCCGACAAATTCTGGACGCTGGGCAAAACCAGCTTCGCCACCAGCTTGCATACCGACGCGACCGCCCATTGCATGGCTGAGTCCGTAGCTACCACCTGCACCACCAGCACTTTTATCGTATGCTCCGATATCTCTGTCGCCACCGGGACCGCCTGATTCCTTTTGCAGTTTTTGTACATTAGTAAATTCTGCTTCTGAAGCTTTTTTTGCTATGTCCATTGCTCTTTGCGCTTCTTCTGAACGAGCAGCCCTTTCCGCTTTAGCTTCAGGCGTAAAGAAGTCTTTTGTAAAGCCGCTACCCACACTAATTCTTCCACTAAGAAAACCTTCAACTTGCTCTCTGCTAAATCCTGTAATCCCCACTGCCCTATCTATTGCAGTGCTTGTATAACGATCTTCAAAAGTTGGACCCGTTACTGTACCAAAAATATTTGAGTCCACTTGGGAGCGTATTGTATTTACGTCTTCAGCAGCCATCACGTTAAGTCCAGTTCCGGTTAAACCAAGTAAAGAATCGACTTTGTCAGCCATAGCTTGAGCAGCTTTCATTGTCCCCATAGCTGCACCTTTTCCATCTAGTGTAATAAAACGGCCTGTTTCTGGGTCGTAAGTTCCCCCTGCTGCCCTCATGTCTTTGCCATCTTGTAAGAGCATAGCTTTTTTACCTGTTGCCTTATCCCACATCCCCCTTGTGCTGTCCCATGTTTCCGCTTTGAGTGTTCCGGGAATAAATCCTTTTTCTATAGCTTCTCGTGCAGCCATTGCTTCTTTGTTATCAAAATTCCCACTATACATAAGAGTACCCGGTTTACGGCTAACCATAGACCCGTTATATTCTCCAATAAATCCAGCACCTGTTGCTTTGAATATGGCGGCGTTTTGTTTCTGTATTGCCATGTTTGCTGCGCCACTAAGAGCCGCGAGACCACCGATAGTTCCCGCCATTGGTCCCATCGCAAGACCAACTGCTGGGGGCATCGTAACGGATGTTTTACCTTTACCAAAAGGTTTATCCATTTGAACACCTGTTGCAAGATTTATATCTAAAAAATTACTAAGACTACTTACTTCATTTTTTATGTGATCTATATTAGAACTAAAATCTTTACCAAAACTTTGCACAAGATCACCAGTTTGCTCTGAAAATAATCCTGCATCGGTGTAAGGAGTAGCTTTTATACTATCTGATACATCGTTGACTCCAAAACTTTTGAAACTACCGGGATCTTCAAGCCCCATTGCAAGAGAAGACATAACCAAATCTTCTTTACCGTCTTGACCTGCGCCTATTGGAGCAAATATATTTGGGGTAGTAATTTCTTCTTTATCTTCATCCTTATCGTCATCAGGATCTGTAGTTTGAATACCTGTAGACTGTCCAAGAGATTGTTGATAAAAATCTACTGGACCTGATAAATACTCCTGTTGTGATATAATATCAGGATTGAAAAATGGGGTGTTTTGGGTTGTTTGTCCGTTAGCCATTTTCGATTACTTTTCCGTAATTATCCTTCAACTGAAGGAGCGTTTCCAGTAAAACCAGCTTCCCCTGCGCTTGGCGCAGTTCCGACTCCGATTGTGCCGTTGCCAGACCCCTCACTGTCAGTTCCTTCAACTCCCCCAGATACTCCACCATTAGAGGCCATTCCTTGTTGTTGAGGAGCGGAGCCAGCTTCTTGGCTTGCTGCTTGTTGAGCATTTTGCATCATTCCTTGTAACATCTTTGCATACAATTGAGCTTCGTTCTGATCATTTACCAAGCTGTCAGGATCGATGTCCTGTGCTATGGCAAGTTCGCGCATGAGGTTGGGTATCTTAATAAACGGAGCCAACATAGGGTTAGCTACAGTCTGTAGCAGTGAAGTCAGTCGCTGTGTGCGTACTTCCTTCTGCATCACGGCTGCTACACCGCGAGGTTTAATCTCTAAGTCACCTTTAATTTCTTCTACCCGTTCGTTGAACTGCATGTTCCACTGAAAGTATGCTTCACCGATAGGCTTCAGTAAGTGATCGTCTATGTTCTTTATCACAGTCTTCATGGATAGTCCGGCTGATCCCATCAGCATCGACAGTCCTGCTGCCGTGCGTCCAGTGCCTGTCACACCCGTCTGACCGTGCATGATAGATGGTATGCCCGTCTCTTCATCTGCAAGCTGCCGACTAATCTGGTACATCTGTATGTTTTCGCCAGCCGTGTTGGGGAACTTGAGGCCGTTAATCGCGGTGCCTGTTACCCCAGACTGACGACGGAAAATCTTGCCGGGGAATATATCCATGTTTTGACCGGGGACCAAGCTGGCCTCATCCACATCAAATACAAGGTTGCCAGCTAGAGCAAGATTGTCTATTGCCATACGAACGTGACCGTTCATCAGCATCTGTGCGTCTTCCATGTTCTCTGCAACACCAACGCCCCAGATCTGGTATGGGTTGATCTCAAACGGAAACGCTTGATAAGGTATACGTGCAGGAGTAAATGGATTCAAGACACAGCGAAGAACTTTAGGACCACAAACCCAGACATTAACCTGTAACTGGTCAAACTCTGACATTTCGTTTGCACCCTCTAAACCAACTTCGTTGGCAAGGGCAGAATCAAGAACACCCCAGTATTCCAAAACTTCGTATCGGTTGTCTTGGTAGTGTGCTTCTGTTTCGTCCTCACGAATTGTGTCTTCGTAATACTTGTCCTGATAGTTTGGTCCTTTAGCTAAACACTCTGCGATAGCTTCTGCATCGAAGTGTGGTCGCATTACCAACGCCCGAAGCTGCTGGCGGTTAAATCTGTGACGTTGAATTACGTATTCACAGTCTTCTAAGGTTGTTGCAGATGGGTCTGGGTGAAAGTCCCAGAGTGGCACATGTTCGATACGAGGCACAGTCTTTTCATATGGCTCGTATACCCTGTTGCCCTCTTCGTCCAATTTCCAGTTGTGTACACGCTTGTAGAAGTTGAACGGTCCCTTGATTACACCAGTTCCTAGTAGAGACGACTCAAAGATAGCTTTTCGCAGCACACTAACAGCGTTGGTGTCAAGAAGTTGATCGTGGATACATCGCTCCATGAGACGTGCCATTTCATTGGCAGGTTCAAGTTGTGGCTCTCCGACCTTTGCTTTACCCGGTACAATCTGTTCACCAAACTCTTTACCATAGGTTCCAAGTTTGTGTCCGGCAGACATAGCACCCGGTTCTAATTGCCGTCCGTCACCTTCAAATCCATACGGATCTTCTTCTGACTGTAATTCATCTGCAGGTGTTCGCATGTGTGCAAACTTTTCGATACCCTCTGGCATTGGTGTTGATTCCACAACCAGCGGGAACTTCTTGTTTGCAAATAGGATGTCAACGATTTGTCCGTATGCCGCAAGAACTTTTGTTTTGGTGATCTTAATGAACACCTTTGATCGTTCGGAATCACGATACTGTGTCGTGGAATCATAGATACCGCGAAAGTTTTTGTACGCCTGAATCCAACGCTGCTCATACGAAAAGCGTCCGTGTTCTGCGTCGTCAAACTTAGCACGAACGTACCCTGCAAGTCCCGGCATCTGCTCCGCAGGAGAGATTACGGGGATTGACGTATCGTCATCCGGCTCAAGAAAATCGTCAGCCATGATTTACCTTTAGTTGTTGCCTTGAGGTCTGTCATCAGCCATCTTGAACAAAGAGGCTTCTACTGTAGGCTTTGTTTGCTTCTTAGGCATGTCTTCAGTGATTGGTCCGGTCTTTACACGAGTTGGGAACTCAAGACCTTCACGGTATAGTTTGTTTACACCCGGCTGATTGTCCACAGTCTCTTTATCAGAGTTCATAATGTAGGACGCACCGTAGTTGTAGTTATTGTCTGGCATAGGATATCTCCCCTATGTTATGGTTTCATGGTTAGGAAGTTGTCATCTTCAACTTCGGGTGCAGGAATAAAATTCTTTCCTGCTTCGGGCTTTAATTTCATAGCCGAATCTCGTGTGGCAATATCTTCCATCATACTTTCATCAGATAAAGGTATGAATGTACGTGTCATATTATCTTCTTCTGGTCGTATACTGGATGGTGAGATACCAACTCCCAAGCTAGGATCAACAGCCATCACAGCAGCACCAGCAACAGCCGCTGGAGCTTTAGCTGCCAATAGTGCAGCTTCCATAGCCGTATCCCGTGCAAATGCTGCTCCAGCCCCTTGAGGATCACGGATGGCTTCGTAGAGTGCTGTTCCAGCCATAGCAGTTCCCGCTGTGGTAGCAACACCAGTAGCTATTGATGGTAATTTAGAAAAGTCTATCTTGAAACCTGCTTTGGTAAGGGCATCTTTAGTTTCTGGACTAAAATCTGCAGGGCTAGATGGGGCAGCAGATTCGACAGAAGCAGCAGATGTTGGCATCTTCTCAGTTTCAACGGGTGCATCAAAGAAAGCTTCGTATCCCGGTGTGCCTCTGCCAACTCTTTGTTCTGGTGGTGGCACGGATTCAGTTATGTTAAACCCTGCTTCAGAAGCTGCATTTGCAAAGTACGTGGATACAATGTTTGCGTTACGTGCATCCGGTCCCTTTGGATCTAAGTCGCCGGGGTACTCTTGGGCGTATCCTGTAACCTCTCCTGTAGAACCTTCAGCAGCAGCCTTTAAGCTTCTACCCTGTAGATAGGCAATTCGTTCAAAGGATATACCACTGCGTTGTGCAACTTTAGTGTGAAGGTTTCTAAGAAGTGCGGCTCCCCTTTTTCCGGGGACTTCTCCTGCTTTACCTTCAGGAGCTAGACTATCAAATGTTTTGTTTGTTGCAGAATCAAAAATCAGTCCGGGTATCTTGACCTGTTTTAAAACGTTGGTCATATCTGTTGATGAAACAGGTTTACCATTTTCCTTTACAAAAAAATAACCACCTGCTGTTTTACCGTCTTGTAGCCTAGACTGTAGAATAGCATCCCCAATATCATTTAGGGGAACATTAACTCTACGTCCCTTTGCACCCTTTGTTTCTGCTGATATATAGATAGCACGAGTATCAGGATAGTAGGAACTTGTTTTTAGTTGAGATACTGCATTGGGACGAAGACCATTCTGCATGTTAAAAAGCACAGCCATAGCTGCAGCTTCTTGTTTCGGGTCTTTTGCTATCTCTGCAACTTGCCTAAAGAAATTCTGCATAGTTGCAGCATCTGTTTTTATAGATACCTCTGATACAGCTTTTGCTGGTTCCTTGATGCCAAAGATTTTAACATTCTTTGGTGTGTCAGGCTTTTCTTCAGGTAAAAAAGCTAATATATTACTATTAGCTGGAAGTTCTCTGGCGATACGCAAACCTACCTGTCGTAAGGCTTGCATAGACTGTTTTGGATTGTCTACTTCCAAGTCCAAATTTTTGAATGTTTTGGATAGAAGTGTTTCTCCAGTTTCATCAGGAGTGAATATACTTATGGCTGATCCAGATTGATCGGCAACATCGCCCAGATACTTGGCAACCATATTACCATATGCCTTTGCACCTACAGACAGTTTCTGTTCAGTTGCATACAGTTCTGCAACTTCACGGGCGGTAGCTGTTTCAGGATTCAATTTTGCCATACTCTTTGGATCGTTTGCTGCTTGCAGTGTTTTTGCTGTCGTTATGTTTTTTGATGCAGATGCGCCTTCCTCTTGCATCCTCATAACATCGTCGTATTTTTTTTCGTAGGCTTTGAAACTGGCATCATCAAACAACTCCGGTGCCCCTAATTTAATAGAAGACGCAATGGAAAATTTTGCATTTTCATCAGCCAGAGGAAAACCAGAGTAATCTAAAAATGCCATAGCCTGTTCAGGAGTTAGTTTTTTAGGTGTTTTTATTTTTCCTTGACCGGGCTTACCACCAAAAGCCTCAAAAAGAAATTCTTCTTCTTCAGGGATAAATGGTATTTCCATATATTGTCTGAAAACTGAAGTAGCATCTCTAACCATCTTTTCAGCAGTAGTCAGATTTTTTCTTATATCAGTTGGCTCTGCCATAATCTAGTATCCGAATACTTCATCTTGAACCTTATAGACGTGGTTCTTGATTGCGCCTAGTTGTTGGTGTATTGCAGCGTATCCGCTCATGCGTGTCATTACCATATATCGTAACGCATCATATGCATGGTCTTCCGCTTTTGTGTCCACATCTTCGCTGTTTGTTTTAGAAAGAGGTATTCCTGCAAGTTGTTTAATGGTATGCTGGCAGGAAGAAAATATGCGAAGGCGTGGTTCATTTGTGTAGGGGTCATCTGCCAATCGGCGGTGTACTTCCATCTTACCCTGAATACGATTACGGTCAGATGGCGTCCACCTAACTCCGCATCTCATCATGGTTTCTGCTATCGACGGACCCATACCCGTCTTGTTCCAACACGAAGAATCCAATACAGTGTAGTGAGGTAACGGGTCAAGTTGTTCTACTTCTAGTATTTTAGCAGCTAAGTCTTCTGCTGTCAAGTGTTTTGCATACAACTCACGATATATCCAAATATTATTATCCCAGTCAATAGCACCCCAAAGAACCGCCGACGGACTTGCGTAGCCGTAGTCGGCGGCACGTATGCGGGGCCAGTTCGTGGGAAGCTCAAAATGTTCGACCACATGTCTCGCTCGTGAAAATTCTGGGAAGGCCGCTCCCTCTGCCACATCCCAATCCCCGTCGAGAAGTCTCTTCCGCTCAACTTCTGGGAGCGAACGCAACATGGCCTCGTATTGTCCGTCAGCCATGAGGTGGGGATTATCGGTCAACCGTGCAGGAACAAACTTGCGGTAGAACAACGGCTGACCTGCCTTCTCGTGACCACTAGGCCACGTAAACGGCTTCATCGTGTCTATGTCGTATGCAGGAAAAGCTACGTTTTCCGTGCGGGAGTCAATGTACATCTTCTTGACCCACCAGCCACCAACTCCACCGGGGTTGGCTGTGCAACGCATATACAGACTGTTTTGTAGTTCGGGATCTGTGGCACGTAGTCTAGAACGTAAGTAGTCCCAGACATAGGGTGTCGGGTATTGTGTTATTTCATCGATACCTATCCAGTTGAAGGCTTGCCCTTGAAAGCGGGTAACGTCCTTGTCTCTGTCTAGGTAAGTAAACCAGATCGTGGCCCCAGATGGGAAATGCCACGTTGATTTTGATTCGCGGAACTTTGCTCCGGGGAACGCCTTAGTATACAATTGGCGTGACTTGTCTATCAATTCGGTTAGTTCGTCGAGGGTGCGTCTTAGGAGAAGGCCACGATGATTGGGATTATGACAATAGCGTAAGGGATCAGCAAGTAAAGCAAATGACTTGCCACCACCAGCCGCTCCCCCATATAAGACATCTCGCTCACCTGCTGAAAGAAATTCTTCTTGAGGACCGGGATTAGCTTGGAAAACAACCTCAGAATCACCCACAAGGTCGGAAACGGATGGGGGTAGAAGGGAGAGATCTCCCACGTCGATGACATTTGTTCCCTCTTCCGATACTCCCTTTTCGACTCTTCCAATTGTATTTTCCAGCTTTCGGGCATAGGTTCTTTGTGCTTCTGCTTTTCTAGTGGCTTGTGCGGCCTTTTTCTTTGCTGCCCTCAAACGCTTCTGTGCCCCACGACGGGCACGTTCAGCGGTGGACAAATTATATCTTCGTTTTGGTGCAGCTTCGGACAAGACTACTGTGTCTCTTGGCTCTTCTGCGCTGGACGAGATTGGTTTTTTATATCCTTCAGATTGTAACCTAACTTCTTTAGTTGCCCAGTTACATACTCTCCAGCTTCAATATCGTCCATATCTTCGGCGCGACCCATGAGAATGCGACGGGCATCGTTCAAGGGGATCAAGCTGCCGTCTTCTTTCTTGAAGACTGAATCAGGACTGAATACTCGTTTGAAAAATTCCATGACTAGTCCTTGTACTTTGGTTTTTTGCCACGATGATCTTTTCTAATTGCTATGTTCATACCATCGATGTTTGTAAACTCTTGCCTTTTTTTATTCTTTGTTTTAAACAGTCCAAGAGAATGACCTATAAGCAATGAAGGTCTTGGTCCAACTCTTCGGAATGCCATAGCGAGATCCTTTGGGGGTTGTCCCGCATAAAGATCATCTTGAGTTATAAGTTTGCGTTTATTAGCCATCGATCACGACTTCCTTTTTTGGCGGCAGCAGGACTACGCCGTGTATTGCCTGTACGTTGTGGTTTATTTGTTCCTGCTTTGCCACCCCTACGCGATTGAGGAGCGATTCGGCAGCTTTGAGGCGAAGATCATCACCTCTTTCGGGGGCGGGGTTGTCTATAGTTGATATGACACGGTTAGCTGCCTTCATTGCATTGGTAGCTAAGATGGTTTTTGTGCGATCAACTATTTCATCAGCAAGAGTGGACTTCAACCAAGCGGCTGATCCACGAGAATACCCAGCATCAATGGCAGCAGCAGTTACCTGACCACCATTTTCAAATAGAAGTTCTAAGAATCGTTCCTGTTGAGGACTCAATTCTTTCTTTTTGTGTGTCTGGGGAAGTAGATTCATCGTTATTTTCTTCTGAAACGATCTTGCAACGGTGTTTGATGTTTAATTCAAATAGGTGACTAGCACTAACGAACTCTCGCATCTCTACTATTCGTTCGATACACTGCTGTTCTGTAGGATACGGACCTTTTGTGTCCTGTAATTCGGCGCAAGTGTCAGGGGAAACCGATAAACAAACTAGTAACCATGATTCAAACATGTCGATTACCTACATTATTAAGCGTGGGACCAATTTCTGTAGCCTACATTGCCCAAATTAACATGTCAATAGGGTTTTTCGTTGGCATGTGCTAGATAAATCTAGCCCCACAACACAAGTATACCGTCTACATGTATGTAAGTCAACAAAAAAGTAGTAAAAAGTGCAATCGGATGCTTTTTTCTTGACAAATCGCTGTCTGGACTGTACAATGGGACTAAGTCCTGCCGGGAGATATACCATATATCCCCCCGCTACCCCGTTGGGAGTACCCTGCGGGGTATTTTTTTATCTAAATCTCTTGGGAGTACCCCCTACAACGTTGTTTTATACCTGTATGGGTAACTCTAAAAATATAAAATCGAGGGCGTGATTGCATGCATATGCCGGGGGGGTGGGGTGACCCTTGCGCACCCGCGCACAACCATATTTTTATCTTTTTGTCCCCCTTCACCGATCCCAAGGGCACCACCGGAACCACCACAAAACAAACCCGCCGGATATTCCCACATGATAACCCGCACCCGCACCCATGCGCGTAACCTAATTTGTCATATCGTTAATTATTTTATTGACTGGTAGGGGTGAAATTTGCGCACACATCAACACGGGGGAAGCTGGCATATTATCCCGCAATATCAAACCGCAATGCATACATTCAAGACATGGGCAAAAAAGAACCCCGCCGGACTAGCCAAGCGGGGTTAAGTGGGGACAGCACAAGGGAGAAAAAGCTGTCCCTCTGGAGGTAACAGTTAATCTAGATCATGCCTTGCAAGATTCCACAATGACGCAAAGACACAGACGCAAGCAATGGCAACCCATGCCAGCAACACGCACATAATGATCATAGTTCCGGTCATGACTGGTCACCCTGCTTAACTGTCAACTGCATGCGGGCAACTGTTCGTGGATTATCGGTTGCATGGGTATAGTGATCAAAGCCCAATGAACGGAGCAACGACTTTGCGGCTGATGCCTGTGTTTCTAATGCTTCGATAGACTGCAAGATTAGTGCCGCCTCAACTGTGCTTAAAACAATCATACGTTTTGCTTCACTGTCAAAATTATCATGATCAATTGCAATTGTAGATTTCATCTCGTTGGTTCCTTCTATAGAAAAACGGGCAAGATCGCCCTGCCCGTTCATTATTAGTTGATTATGGATTAGCTGGCAAGCTTATATTTTGGCCGCTGTAATCCGACACGCTGGCAAACAATATTGTAACCATTGCCCCGCAACTGCTTAATCGCCTGATGAACACTTTTTTCAGTCATCCCAGATTCACGGGCAAGGCTCTTAATATTCAAGCCATGTTTGCGGGTAGCCATTGCCCGAAACAATTTGTGAAGCTTGGAACCCTGCCGCCATTTAAACTTATCTGCGCCGCGCTGCCCCCGCGTTTTCGGCAGCGGGTGAGTCACTGGCAATGGTTCGCCATGCATGCCAGTCTGGACAGACAAGCTTTCATAAATACGGGTTTTAACGTTCTGCTCAACAGCCTCAACAAGCTGGTTACAAAGCTTTAAAATGTGTTCGTTGTTGGTTGTCATCTTTTTGATCCTTTATCAAAATTGAAGAAAAGCGGTGATTAACAAAATCAAGAATACCAGCACCGCTGTCCGGTATAAAAACAAAATTGCTTCCATGTTATGCTGCCAAACCCTCCATATATCGCCATGATGGGCTGGTGATAACATCCCGCACCTTGTCGTTACGGGTACGCTGAACCATGTGCTGGCTGGCTGTATTCTTGCCAGTCTGCCGCGCAGTGCCTTTTTCATCTTCCCATGTCACGTTGGTGTGCGTTGCCCAATGGGTCAGAGCATTATAAGCCGCCCACATGGTTTGCCCCAATTCCTGTTTTTCGGCATTGAATTGATGCATTAGGTAGTTGAATAGCCGCTCATTCACTGGCTTTACATGACCTTGTTCAGCCGCCGCGCCGGATTTATGGCAGACAGTTTGTGCTAGGATTTCACCAAACGCTTCATCCGGTAGACGAGCACCCCGCCAGCGATTCATCAAATCAAGCTGGGTTTCCCACATGTTCAAACCCATTGCCGCCTTGCTAATCAATGCCGCTGGCTCCAAGTTTTTGGTATGTTTTGATTTCTGGTGATATGCCTTTTCACCGCCAAACACCAACGTATTGCGGCACAAGTCACGATATGCCCCGCTGAATATTTGGAAAGCCCAACTCATATCTATTGAGTTGAATATGTCCATGCGGCAAACGACATTGTCCTGCTTTTCACCAACTGCATGTTGCAAGTCCATGAAATGCACAGTGCGATGGGCACGAAGCCCCCCGTCATAAATCCGGTCTAGCACCTTGACGTTGCCAACTGGCAGATCTGAACCCGCCAGTATTTCGGCATGATTCGCGAAAAGTTCATCATGTGGCACAAGTTTGTAACTGGCACCTATTGGCCGCGTGTCCAGTAATTCACCCGTTGCTATATTTTGGATGGCTGAATAGTTGGGCATAGGTGTTGATTCGCACAATTCAACATCAGAGTAATCTTGACTTGTGATTGCTTCGAGTGGCACCCGACGCACGGAACCCAGTTCAGTAAAAAGCCGGATGTCGTTTACATCATTATGATGATGATACATCCCGCCGCCTTCTTGTTTATAGGTTGATGCGACTAAATTTGAATCAAACATTTGTTTCGTTCCTTTCGTTGTCTGATTAACAATAACACACCATTGCACAGAATTGACGCGACGGGAACCAAAAAAATTATTTTATTTTGATTCCCGCCCCGCCCCGTTGGACAAGCCCCGCTTCTCAACTTGCCCGATGATGCCCCCGCCCCCAGTAAAACCAACAAACCGATGGGGCAAGACATCCCAAAAAATTTAGCGTCGCTTTGTTTGTCACGTGATCCCGTGACGATCCCGCCAAACCCGCCAAGTGATGGCTTGCAACTGGTAGGGCATAATCCCAACATCTTTTGCCGAGTCTTTATATGCACCTTGCAAAGCGCGATATTCACGAACGCCAATGTTTGTTTTATCGTCAGTTAATCCAATGCGTTCATTATAAGCTATGTTTCGCGCATGCCCATCTATTGTCACGTTAAACTCGCCCATGATATCACAGAAAAATGACGTTATCTTTTGACCTTTCAGCATAGATTTTGCCCCGTCATAAGTTGGACGGGCTGCTAAGATTCCCCAAGCTTTGTTTTTCATGGCGTGATAAGTTGACACCTTAACAGAGTCCACGCCATCGCCCCGCATAAACGCCCCAATCAATGCATCTGCGTTGCTAACATTACGCGCCCATTTATTATTTGGCGACAAGGCAGAAATAACAGCAACGACAATATAAACAGCAACATCATATTTTAAGCCTATTTCATAAGCCGCGTTATATGCGTCGGCATACCAAGACATGCCGCTTTTTATCTGCGCGGGTTCTGCATCCAGATAACAGTGCAGAATATTCGCCATCATTTTTTTGTGAGATAGTTTAGTTGATCGTTTCATGATATCACCTCGCCCGTATGAATCCAGACTGGCGCGTCGGTTTCAATCCACACTTTAGCACCACAAGACAAAGGTTTGTCCGGTGAATAGACAACACGCGACAGCCCGTCAATTTCTGCCGCGTAGGTGTAATGATTGCTTTTACTGGTTTTAACAGTGATTGGCGGGTTTGCTTCCCCGTTCTTTTTATTTGCACGAATCACGTGCTGATTTATGTGAATGCGTTTTTTCATTTCGTTGGTTCCTTTCGTTTGTTGGTTTGCAAACGTTAAGGATAAAATCCGGCATAGTCAAGCGGTTTTATTTTCGCGCCTTGTTTAGCTAAATAACACTTGGGACAATAAAACGAATTCCCCACATAAACCATTGATGGTTTGCCGCAATCATTGCACGGATAATCGCGGGATAGTGTGGTTTGTTTGTCAAGATTTGGCGTCAATCGATTTGTCAATTGTGCTCTCCACCATTTCCCCGTCCAAGCCCACCAAAATATTCGGGTTTACGCTTTGCCGTTTCAAAGGTTGCCACTGTGATGACTATGCCAGCAATGAGCACCGCGTGAATGATTGCGCTAATACCGAAAGCAACGATTGAGCCAAGATACATAGAGAAGATAATGCACCACATCCATGCCAGAATCTGCATGACAAAGTGTCGTGTGTTCATGTCAGGAATATGTCGCAACGGATTGTGTTGGCTGTCCATGATGAGATGCCAGCCAGTGTGGATAGTTTGTCTCATGTGTAATCACTCCAAAATTCACCCCACGCTTCGTGTGATATTTCGTGCAGTTCATGGTCGTTATAGTGTGCCATCAAGTGTCTGTAACGTTCCATCTGTTGTGTAAATGTACCTAAACACTCGCATCCACCAATTATTGAATTAGCAATGTCAAACCACTTGTCTTCGTTATCCATTGCCATTGCTTTAACTTTACCCATCTGTTAAAACCTCGCTTAATTCTGTCCAATCTGCGTCATCCAATCCACGTCTGGAGTATAGATTTGCTATTATATCATACAACAAATCTGCTACAGTATCCTCGTTATCTGTGCCACCATGCACACGCTGCAAACCTAGTGCATTGTTAGCACTCAGCGTTTTGATTAGATCAATACAATTAAAGTAGTTGTTTGCTTGATTTTCAGTTGTCATCGTTCGTTTCCTCAACTAACTGTGTTGACATTTTGTCCCATTCACCCCGTCTTACACGAAACTTTTTGTTTTGTACAGGGGTGCATATACGAACCCATTTGCGTCCGACAACAGCCCACACGAGCCGTGTGCCGGATACTGGTAATCGCAAGTCGTAGAAATCAACGCGATATAGTTTGGCGTTGTCCCACGTTGCTTCTTTGGGTTTAGGTATTTTCATTACTATTCATGTTGAAATGGTAGTGTAGTTTATCTGCCATTTCTTGCAACTTCTGCAAGTCATACACAGTTACTGCCTTGATGCCGCCCATGTCAACATCCAGCGCAGTGTCCAACATTTCTTGTAATAGTTTCTGTGTGTCCAAGACAGTAGCACGTTGTTCATGAGTCAGATGATTCATTCTGCGCCATCTATCTGTACGTTCCTTAGCCCGTTGGTTTTCCCAGTAGGCTCTGCGTTCTTCGGGTGTCATGTTTTGTAGCTTCTTAGCCATCGTTCGTTTCCTTCTTCTGTGGATACATCCATTCAGCATTGTAGTGGATAACTTCCCAGTTTATACCGATAGTGGCATCGTGGTTGTGCTTTAGGCTGTGCAATACTTCCATTGCCTGTTCTTCAGTTAGCCAATCACATTCCACCATGACATCTTCAACAGACCACACAATTGCAATCTCATCATCTTTTAGTTCCAATGTTTCCATCGTTCGCTTCCTTCATTGATTCACAATACATAATCAATATTGATAACCAAACACCCTGTCAACAAAAAAAGAAACGGGGCTGGAAATTAATCCAACCCCGCTCCCCAACCAACGAACGAAACAACCCTACGACACCTCGTAAGGTATCCCCAGTTTTAGCACCGCCTGTTTGTTTCTGTCAAGCCACATTTTGCAATCCCATCGACTTTTTCCAATAAATAAAGCGACGTGCCGCAAATAGTCTACACAATCTTTCTTCTTCACCAGTTCACGATCTGTCTCACCAATACGTACAGACGAAGCAGGTGCACAAAGCATCCACCTGCCGTCACCCCGTTCAATTATTTCTATTTCAAGTTTCTTAGTCTTTAAAGAGTTCATCCTGTTTTTCCTCTGGGTCATATTGGTCATCTTCCCACGCTTCAATGTAGATATCGATGGCCTCTCGTATCAAGTCTGCTACAGCTACTTGTTCAAGTGCAGTCTTTTGCATTTGATGTGCAGCGTAAGCCAACTTGTCATACTGTGCTTCTTTGAGCAACAGGTTGTATGTCTTGGTAGGTTCAAGAATCTTGTTTGGTCTTGGCATCCCGTGCTTCCTTTTCAGATAGTTTATTTAATTTACTTTTCTTCTTATTTGGGACAACTTGTTTACCAAACTGTTTACCCCCTAGTAGTTTAGCTATAGGGTTAATTTTATTATATATTTTCATAACAGGTTATCCCCATAGGGTAGGTTACATATTAGGTAGCACGGGTTGTCAATGGCTGTCAATTGAAAAAATGATGTTGACAAGGTTTGTCATACAGATTACAACCCTCAACATGAAATCACCGAACTGGCTAAAAGGTTATGTTGAATCGCTGGACATCCAGCCAATGGGACGTTATCGATCTGATTGTCCCGTGTGTGCTAGAAAGAACACGTTCAGTGTGACAGATGATGGATTACAACGACTGTGGTATTGCTTTCATGCAGACTGTAATGTGTCGGGCAGGACAGGGGTTGCTTTGTCCAGACAACATGCATCTCGTGTGTTCTCTGGGTTACAGGCAAATGTGCCTGTTCCCCGTACTAGTAACACTTACGAGGTGCCAAACACATTTGTTAGTCTTTCTCGTAACTTGGATGCCGAACTTTATGTAAGATCTGTACATGCATACGATGCTTATCTTGCTGGTCGTGCAGATATACGTTATGATTTCAAAACGAATCGTGTTGTTTACCTAGTCAAATATGAGGGCAAGGTAGTTGATGCGGTGGGTAGATCACTAGATGGAAAAGGAGCGAAGTGGTATAGGTATGGAAACAGTACATGTCCTTTTATTTCTGGCAACGGAAAACGTATTGCCTGTGTTGTGGAAGATGCTGCTAGTGCTTGTAGTGTTAGCAATATTGTCACGGGGGTGGCCGTCTTAGGAACAAACCTGTTAGACGGACATCATGAGTATCTGTCTAATTACCAGAAGATTTTTGTGGCTCTTGATAAGGATGCCACTGACAAAGCACTTGACATGGTAAAGATACTATGTAGAAAAATACCTACAAAATTGATGGTGCTTGACCGCGATTTGAAAAACCTGACGAACGAGGAACGAGATGACTTCATACGATCCCATATCGATAGATAAACAGATACTTGGTTTCTGTCTAAACGTAGACTTCTTTAGTCGCGTAAAGAACATTATTGACAGAACCATGTTTGAAAAAGAGATGCGTGACATATTTGATACGTTAACGTACTCGCATACAAAGTATGAAAAGGACTTGACGATAAACGAACTGATTAGTTTGTTCAATGATCGCAACCCTGCCATGCCAGAAGCTACCCGAAGAAAGGTGCAAGAAACTATCCAGTCCTTAGATGTTGGTAACGCTGACAACTTTGAACTACACTTGGATCTTGTACACAATTTCTGGTTGCGTGATCGTGCGCGGCAGATAGGTGAAAAGGCCATTGATATCTTCACGGGTGACAGTGATGAGTTTGGAGAGTTGCGTCGTCTTATTGAAACTGTTGAAGACGGACGTATTAGTGACAAAACTACCTACACAAAGGTAGAGGATGATCTTGAATCCCTACTTGACAACGAGGTTGGTGAACCCGACTTCCCTTTCGCTTATGACCTGATTTCGGAAAACGTGTCAGGTCTGGACAGAGGTAACTTGGGTATACTATTTGCCAGACCAGAAGTTGGCAAGACCACGTTCTGCTGTTTTCTTGCGGCATCATATATAAAGCAAGGGTTCAAGGTGGTTTACTGGGCAAACGAGGAACCTGCACCAAAGATTAAGTTGCGTATAATACAGTCATACTTTGCGTTGACAAGACCGGAGATGGTTAGGGATAGGGCAAGTCTGACAGTGAAGTACATTGATGAGATTGCACCTCTGCTTACGATCATGGATTCGGTTGGTACATCTGTGGAAGAAGTGGATGAGTATGCCAAGCTAAACAAACCTGACATTATGTTTTGTGATCAGCTTGACAAGTTTCGTATTGCTGGTGAGTTCAATCGTGGTGACGAACGCTTGAAGGAAACATATGTGTGTGCTCGTGAAATAGCTAAAAGAAACAAACTCTTACTGTGGGCTGTGAGTCAGGCAAACTACGAGGCACACGATAGACAGTGGATTGATTATTCTATGCTTGACAACTCACGCACAGGTAAGGCTGGTGAAGCAGATGTTATCATCGGTATAGGTAAGACAGGATCTAGTGAGATAGAAAACACAGTTCGTCACATTTGCATATCTAAGAACAAACTAAATGGATGGCATGGCATGATCAATGCACAGATAGATATTGATCGTGGGATTTACTACTGATGCCAAAGCGTGGAGATTTGAGACAATCTGATGGTCGCATTTTTTGGGGCTATTATAAAGGTAAGGAAGACTGGCGTAATCCATCGTCCTATTGCGTGTCTGTAGTCAAAAGACGTGACAGGAACAAGAAACTTAGGGATATTCGTGGCAGGTGGCTTGACCTATATAAGATGAGTAAAGGGTGTGAAATCTGTGGATACGATGAACATCCGGTTGCTTTGCATTTTGATCACCTAAAGAAAGCGGATAAAGTTATGGACATATCAAATATGAAAAAGGGTAGTCTAAAGAAGTTGATAGCAGAAGTTCGCAAATGCAGGGTGCTTTGTGCTAACTGTCATGCTATACATAGTAAGAACCAGAGGGACGAAGATGAACGTACTAACATTTGACGTGGAAACAACCCACGTAGAGAAAGAAAACGGCAGCACTACTGCCCTACCCTACTTTGGAAACCGATTAGTTTCTATTGGGTACAAGCGTTTGTCATCCCCCTGCATACACTACCACTGCTATTATCATGCAGATAGGCCAGCCCACGACTTTGCTCCAGAATTATTTCAAGAAGCACTTGACGAAGCTGACGTTGTTGTGGGACAAAACATCAAGTTTGATTTATCATGGATACGGGAGTGTGGATTTGTTTACGATGGTGAGGTGTACGATACGATGGTGGCTGAATATATTCTTTCCAAAGCCCAGCGTTGGCCTCTTGGACTTGCTGCTCTTGCAGAGAAGTATGACGTTACCAAAAAGGAGAAAGACCTTGTTGCGCCGTACCTTAAAGACAAAAAAACATTTTATGAAATACCGTGGAGAATAGTAGAAGAGTACGGACGGGCTGACGTACTTGCCACAGAAGAAATTGCACTTAAACAGCTTGATGCCTTTGGCACTACCTTTGAGGAATTATATAATGCATCGGATTTTACTACCAACGTTGAGGCTGTCGCTTGAGATGACAGACGTTCTTGCTCGTATGGAGCAGAACGGGTTGAAGATAAACTTAGATACACTAGAACAGATACGACAAGAATACCAACAGGAGATGGATGAGCTTGAAGTTCGTTTAGAACGACTTGCACGTGACGCTGTAGGGGATACTCCTATAAATTTGTCTAGCCCTGATGACAGAAGCACGTTGCTCTATTCACGGCGTGTCAAGGATAAGAAGGCATGGTCACGGGTGTTTAACTTGGGGCACGAGATGCGGGGCAACACAATGAAGCCCAAGATGCGTACTCGTATGAAGCGCGGGGAGTTCAAGTCTGCTGTCAAGAACATGACAGAGGTTGTGTACAAGACAAAGGGTTCGCGTTGTACTGGGTGTGTAGGGTTTGGTAAGGTTAGACCCGTGAACAAAAATGGTCAGCCTAGTAAGATACTTCGTGTGTGTAAACCCTGCGGGGGTGCTGGGGTAATCTACATGCCCACCCGTGAGGTTGCCGGATTTAAACTTTTGCCTCGTGATCCAATGGACACAGCGGCGGCTGGATTTAAGACAGATAGATCAACACTAGAAAACAGGTTGACTGATTTGTCTGGTGATGCACGAGAGTTTGTAACTGCGTATACAAGATATAGTGCATTGCGTACTTACTTGAATACCTTTGTAGAGGGAATGAAAAATAATGTTGACGAGGATAATTTTATCCATCCAGAGTTCATGCAGTGTATTACGGCGACGGGTCGTCTTTCGTCTCGCAATCCTAACTTTCAGAATATGCCACGTGGAAATACCTTCGCTATACGGAAGGTGGTCGAGAGCCGTTTTCCGAATGGTCTTATACTTGAGGGGGATTACTCGCAACTAGAATTTCGTGTGGCTGGATTCTTATCTAAGGATAGTCAGGCGTACTTAGATGTAAAGGATGGCACAGATGTTCATAGCTATACTGCAAGTGTTATCGGATGCTCACGTCAAGAAGCAAAGGCCCATACGTTCAAGCCCTTGTATGGTGGTGTCACGGGAACTGAATCGCAGCAGAAATACTACAGGGCGTTCAAGTATAAGTATGAGGGCGTTACTGAATGGCATAAAGAACTGCAGAAGGAAGCTGTCAGGGAAAAGATGATTACCCTGCCTAGTGGTAGACAGTATGCGTTTCCCGGTGTTAGGTGGACAGAGTGGGGAACAGCAACTAACCGCACTGCTATCTGTAATTATCCTGTGCAGGGATTTGCTACTGCAGACCTATTACCTGCTGCTCTCGTTCGTTTGAACAGGATGATGAAGACAAGAGAAATGAAGTCTGTAATATGTAACACGGTGCATGATTCTATTGTTCTTGATGTGCATCCAGATGAAAAAGAGGGCTGTATCAATCTGTTGGCCTATGCTATGCAATCGTTACCTGAAGAGACTTTGAACAGGTATGGTGTGGAGTATGATATGCCTGTTGGTATAGAATTAAAAATAGGTAAGAATTGGCTTGACTTGGAAGAGGTAGAACTGTAAAATACATTTTGTAACCCTTATGCAAAGGAGCATTAAAATAATGGAACAGGGAACAGAAATAGCAAATGTAGATAATATGGATGCAATCGTATCAGCATTTAACAACGATGATATGGAAGCGTTTATGGAAGCAAGCGGACAGGGCGGTAATACAAATCGTCAAGTTGGTTTGCCTCGTCTTAATATTAATTATGATGCAGAGACAGAGGAAGGGCAGACCTTACCTCGTGGTGCATGGAAGATGTATCTAGATGGTAAGTTTATATACGCTGAGAAGGTAAGTGTTCGTTTCATCCTACGCATGTTTGAGTATAGCTTGTGGGATCAAGAGACAGGAACGTTTGCTTCTAAGTCTGTGCAAAATCCTACTTTCTCTGGTATGTTTCCAGACACAGTTGGTGGCAACAAGTGTGGTCGCTTAACTCGTGAAGAAGAAAACAATCTGGATAAAGATGATCCAAGATATCTTGCGTCTCGTGCTGTAGTTTGTAATCAGGTAATCTATGGTAAGATAAGTGGTGACTTTAAGGATGCAGCAGGTAATGCTGTAGTAATTTCTGATCAACCAGTTGTTGCTTACTTCAAGAGGTCTGGGTTCAAACCCATTGGTGATTTCATTAATGGTTTGGCAAAACAAAAGAAACTCATGCAGAAGTGTGAAGTAACTTTGACCACTCACCGCCACAAGAATGGTAGTGTAACTTTTTGGACTCCTGTACCTACTCTTGCTAAAGAAGTAGACATATCTCAGGAAGATAAAGATCTCATGGCTACATTTGTTGATACTGTTAAGGGTCACAATGAAAGTGTAATGAACCAGCATCGGGAAGCTGTAAAGCTTATCGCTGACGACGATGATATCGATCTAGCAGCGGATTTTGTCGATGCTAACGCTGCTTAAAATACAGGACTATATGTCGAAGGCTCTCAGGGGGGAAACTACTGTCTCCCCTGAGACTATTTCTGCCTTTCAACAAGAGTGTAAAGATTCTGTAGTCAAACAACTTAGCACTGAACGCGGTGACTATCGTATTCGTATGTCCGGTTTGGGTCGTCCCTTATGCCAACAGGTTCTTGATAAACAAGGCATCAAAGAGGAGATGGAATACAATACCCTGTTTAGGTTTATGTTTGGTGACCTAACTGAATCCATACTCATGGCAATTATGAAAGAGGCAGGAGTTGAGATTGTAGACTATCAACGCCCTGTTGAATTAACTATAGCTGGTCAGCTTGTTAGAGGCACACTAGATGTTATTATAAAAGATGAAATGGGGGTAGACAAAGTATGGGATGTGAAGTCAGCAAGTGACTGGTCTTTTAATTATAAGTTTACGGGCTTGGGTGGCTATGACAAGCTAAAGTCAGACGATCCTTTTGGTTACCTTATGCAAGGGTTCTTGTACTCCGAAGCAACAGGCATGCCATTTGGTGGTTGGATAGTTGTTAATAAATCAAATGGGCAAGTTGCTATAGTAGATGTACCTGACTGGTGCCAAGATGACAAAGAAGAATATTTGAAGGATGCAGCAAAGCGAATACACTTCCTTGCTAATCCTGACTTAAAACCATTTAAACCATTTAAAGCTGTTGCAGAAACATACAAAAAGAGCGGTGAAGAAACTGAAACAGGAAACAAGTTAGTCCCTCGTGAATGCACCATGTGTGGGTACAGATATCATTGCTGGCCTGATGCTATTTTACATGATCGTGTTACATCCAAAGCAAAGTTTCCACCGCAAGTGTGGTACTCTTCCTTGAAGAAAAAGGAGTTGTAATGCCCTTTCTTTTTGTAAAGAATTACGATGTGGAGTTGATGCAGATGAACAAGAACCTGTATCACATGTATGTTGAGTCAGCTAAAAAGAGTGGTGGAGAAAGACGTATATGTCAAATACGTTTGAATGATAACGGCTTACCATTGACCTTAGTTGAAAACTACAGCTTAGACGGATCTCTTACTTCTGAAACAGAAACACGAGATATTAAGACTGTAGAATTGGAATTACAAAAGATAGGTAGAACTTCTCACTCTGGGGGATATGTATGTGTGCCTATGCACCCTTTAACAACGGAACTCACCAATATAGAAAGACTATCACCAAAACTGGCAAGCTACCTAGTAAAGAGAATGGCATCAGTGGGGATAGAGTTTTGAAAAAAGCAGGTTATAGATCTCAATTTGAATTAGGTTTGGCTAGAGCACTAACTAAAAATGGTGTAAAGTTTGAGTATGAAACAATAAAGTTTCAGTACATACCACAGCCGCGCAACTATACACCCGATTTTTATTTATCGGATAGTGATGTGTATGTCGAAGCAAAAGGTCATCTTACAAAAGATGATCGTGTGAAAATGATACTCGTAAAGAAACAACATCCAGACAAAGATATACGTTTTGTTTTTGTCAGGGCGAATAATAAAATTTACAAGGGTAGCAAAACAACGTATGCTTCTTGGTGTGAACGGCATGGCTTTCAGTGGGCTGAAGGTTCAATCCCTACAGATTGGTGTAAGAAATGAGTGATATCGATGAAGTAGAAAAGTCTATGGAAATAATATCTTTGCTTCCTGACAGGTATTACATCATACTACGTCCCACAGAGGACAATGAATTTACTCTGTCTGCCTATGATACAACAGGTAACAAGTATGAAAAAGATGAGGATTACAATCCTGCTATGGTGATGCACGAGGGAGCAGTTGATCTTATAAGAAGTCACACAGATGATGTGTATGACAATGGATTAGCCACTATTCAGTTTCGCATAACAGGGCAAGAGATCATCGAAGAAGAAGAAATAGACGATGATAATGTAGTCAAGCTTGTTAGGGATAATGTAGTTAGAGTAGACTTTGGAAAGAAACAATGAGCAGATATGAACAGTATATGGTACGTAGACTTAAAGAAGAAGAAAAAGAACGTGCAGGTAAAGAAGCATATGGTAATTTAGATGTCGTCAATAATCCGGCACACTACAATCAAACAGGTATCGAATGCATTGAGGCTATCGCGGCGGCGACAGACAATGGCTTTGAGCACTACTTGCAAGGAAACATCATCAAGTACCTCTGGAGATACAGATACAAAAATGGAATCGAAGATCTCAAAAAAGCACAGTGGTATCTCAACAAACTGATCGAAACACAAGGAGACAAGACATGAGCAACATGTTACCTACCCCGTATCAACAATTTATTCACAAGTCACGCTATGCTCGTTGGCTTGATGATGAAGAGCGTCGTGAAAACTGGGACGAAACTGTAGATCGTTACATAAGATTTATGCAGGATCACGTTTTACTAAAGCATAACTTAAAATTAAAAGATGATACGGTGAATGAGGTGCGTGATGCTATTTTAAATCTTGATGTCATGCCAAGTATGAGAGCAATGATGACTGCTGGTCAGGCGTTATCTCGTGATAATATATGTGGGTATAACTGTAGCTATATTCCTGTTGACAATCCGCGTTCATTTGATGAATGTATGTATATATTAATGTGTGGTACTGGTGTTGGATTTAGTGTGGAGAGAGAAAATGTTGATAGACTTCCTGTCGTTTCTGGGAATTTTGGCGTTTCTAGCATCGTTATAAAAGTAGCAGATAGCAAACCGGGGTGGGCAAAAGCTTTACGTGAATTAATTGCCCTACTGTATGCAGGGCAGGTTCCAACATGGGATGTGTCTGAAATACGCGAAGCTGGTGCACGACTCAAGGTAATGGGGGGTCGTGCAAGTGGACCACAGCCTTTGATTGAACTATTTAATTTCTGTGTTGAAAAGTTTAAAGCAGCATCGGGTCGTAGACTCTACCCTATAGAGTGTCACGACATCATGTGTAAGATTGGTGAGGTTGTGGTAGTGGGTGGCGTTCGTCGTTCTGCTTTGATTAGTCTATCCAACTTGAACGATGATCAGATGGCACATGCCAAGTCTGGTAAATGGTACGACTACGAACCACAACGAGCTTTGGCAAACAACTCTGTAGCGTACAAGTCAAAGCCTGAGATGGGTACGTTTATGCGTGAGTGGCTTGCACTATATGACAGCAAATCTGGTGAGCGTGGCATGTTCAATCGTGAAGCAGCAGACAAACAGGTTGCTCGTAACGGACGGCGTGAGACAGGACACATGTGGGGCACGAACCCTTGCAGTGAGATAATCTTACGCCCATACGGTTTTTGTAATCTGTCAGAGGTGGTTGTACGTGAAACCGACACGTTAAATAGCTTGAAGCGTAAAGTTCGTGTAGCTACTATCTTAGGCACACTGCAATCTACCCTTGTTGATTTTAAATACTTGAGGAAGATATGGAAGGACAACGCAGAAGAAGAACGTTTGCTAGGCGTATCCTTGACTGGTATCATGGATCATCCCGTGCTTTCAAAGAATGTAGACAGCAAAATTTGGCTAGAAGAAATGAAACAAACCGCAATAGATACAAATCTGAAATTTGCGAACATGCTTGGAATACCTCAGAGTGCAGCAATCACTTGTGTAAAGCCGTCGGGTACTGTGTCTCAACTCGTGGACGCAGCTAGTGGTATTCATGCACGTCACAACGATTACTTCATTCGTACAGTCCGTGGAGATAACAAAGATCCTCTGACACAGTTCTTGATTGAACAGGGTGTGCACAATGAACGTGACATGATGAAGCCCGATAGTGTCACGGTGTTTTCGTTTCCCATGAGATCTCCAGATGGTGCAGTTACACGGACACAAACTACAGCTATAGAACAGCTAGAACTGTGGAAGACCTATGCTGTGAACTGGTGTGAACATAAACCATCAATTACTGTTAGTGTGAAAGAACACGAATGGATGGAAGTTGGGGCATGGGTGTATGAAAACTTTGACGTAGCATCTGGTGTGTCGTTTCTTCCCTACAGTGATCACACGTATCAACAGGCACCTTATCAGGATATAGAACCTGATGAGTACAACGAGTGGAAACAGATGTACAGCACCATAACTATTGACTGGAACAAACTAACAGAGTTTGAAAAGGAAGATAACACGAGTGGATCACGTGAGCTTGCCTGTACTGCTGGTGTCTGTGAAGTAGTGGACTTAAACGCAGCATGAACTGTTGGCACTGTGGATACAACTTGACTTGGGGTGGTGACCATGATACAGAAGATGATCCTGATCATTCTATGGTTACCAACCTTAGTTGTGCTAACTGCGGTTCGTTTGTTTTAGTTTATTTACCGAAGGAAGAAGAAAATGAGTAACACAGAGACTATTACTGTAAATGAAAAGGTGTACAACATTTCAGAACTTAGTAGTGTGCAGAAGGGCATAGTGCATAACTTGAAGGCAATAGAAACCCAGATGGCTATACTACAGTCTTCTAAACTCGTACATGTGAATTTACTTAAAAACTCTGTGAAAGAGTCGGATGATGATACAGATAAAAATAACACCTGAGATTATTGCTCGTGCTAAAAAGAAAGCTGCCACTGTAGGGGTACTACAGGGCAGCATAACAGGTAGTCTATCTAATGTGGTGGGTGCTATAGGCGAGATTATTGTAGAGGACTACACGGGTGGCACGGAAGCCAACAGCAAGGACTTTGATATTTTAGTTGACGAACGGCGTGTGGATGTAAAGACTAAGCGGTGCAATACCACACCTTCACCTAAATATGATTGTTCTGTTGCAGCACACGGAACCAAACAGGATTGCGACAGCTACGTATTTGTTCGCATACTTACCGACCACAGTAAGGCTTGGATTCTTGGTGAGATACCAAAGCCAGAGTTTTACAAGAAAGCGACACGATACAGGACAGGGGACGTTGACCCTTCCAACGGCTTTGTTTTCAAAGCTGACTGTTACAACCTAGCCATACGGGAGCTAGATAGTGTCAAAGAAGCACAGGGCTAATTTATTTCAATTCACGGCATACTTGAATCAGGACGGAAACGTAGAACTGGTGTGGGATGGTGTGCCACCTGAAGAGTTTGAAGCTACCATGAACAAGGGGATGCCAGCGTATGAGGGTTCACATTCTATAGCATCCCTGTTGCGTTATTTGCGTTCTATGGGAGATGAGATGATGGACAAGTCAAGCAGGTATATCTAACGCTTTTTCTTTGTTGCCCCGGCTATGCGATCCGCTTGCGTTGGTTTCGGGTTGTTGTCTATTCCCGCCTTTACACTCAACATACCAAACGATGTTTCTCCACCACCTGCCATCCGCAACTTAGGAGCTTGCATCATCTGAGTCTGCATCTGATTCATCTGTCCAGATGTCATGTTATTTTGCATCATGTTTTGTTGCGGCTGTGTAGCCGACATCGTACCGCCCATGTAAGCTTTCTTACGGGGCTTTTTTGTTGTCGCTTTGCCGCCATACATCATTGGCTTACGGCGGGACATGCCCCCGTACATCATTGCCTTGCGTTGACCGTTATTGTATTGTTTCATTAGTCTTTGTCCCCTTCTGGTGGAGTTGTAATATCAATCATAATCTCTCGTCCTGCTTCACCTAGTTGTCCAAGTTCAGTCACGACAAACGATGTAACCAAGTTATCAAAGGTATCAAGATCTGCCTTTGTCATTTGTTTTGGAAATTTCATTAATTGTAACATGAGATCAGCAGCCTCTTTGTTTCCCGCTGCAAGTTTCATCATGTCCAAACCTGCCTGTGTTGCTAAAGAAACACCTAGTTCAGCAGCTACGTACTGTGGACTAACCATTCCACGAGCAAGGTTGAAACCACGAGATATGAGTTGGTTCACGTTCATAGGACGTATAACGTTTTCAATCTTTGGCACTGCTTCTAACGCACTTGCTTCAACGGCTGCGTTATCACTCAAGTAATCTGCTATCTCTAATAGGTAATTCTGATGATCAGAGTCTATGTATTGTGCAAGTATTTGCTGTACCTTTTCTCTTTCTAGTGCATCGCCTATTCTTTCAGGATTATACATGGCTTGGGTGGTGTACTCTTTACCATTAGACCCTATAGACTTTTTACCCACTACTGGTGCTAAACCTCCGTGATCAAGCATACCGTTTACAATCATGTAAGTTATGCCTCTGTCTAGTGCTTCTTCTGTACCATAGACTTTGCCATCTACTGTAAACGAATCTCCAAGTTTTGCTCTAACTGAATTACGAACTCTGTCTATTCCATCTATTGTACCATTGATAACATACTTTTCAAAAAACGCACGAGGACTATCCGCACCGGATGCTTTAGTTATTGCGCTTACAGCTTCGTCTCGCACACCCATGTCACTAGTTATTTTTATCAAAGAAGCGTCTAGGTCACTAACTACACGAGTTCTATACTTATCCATGTTAGCAGCCATTTCGTTGCTTTCACGGACAAGTTTTTCAATGCCTCGCTCTTCAGCTATCATTTTGTCAAAGTCAACTAACTTAACTTTCCTATTTACACCGTCTGCTCCTTTTACATTTACAGTCATTATTTCCTGTACTTGAGCTACGTTGTCTATCTTGACAAAGTTGTATCCCCCACCCTTGAGAGCATCGATGTCTAAATCTGAACGTTCACCAAGTTGTTTTGCAACTCCTCTACCCCACTTTGCATACACCAACTCTGTCAAATGTGCACTTAACAAATTGAAGTCAGCCAAATTGTCTTTATTAGTAAGATCAAAAGCTTCACCTATTGGGTTCTCACTAAAGTCGGATTTTATTTTTCCAACAACTCTAATTAATTCTGTTACGGCATCGTCGTCCCCAGCAAATGCTTTATTCAAATTTTTAGGGATTCCATCAAACGCACTTAATGGGTCTACACCCTTGTAAGCGATTCTGAACATTCTATCCGTTATCATTTCTTCTGGAACTTGTTCACCAATAGCTAAATCATCAAAGAAGAATGACTCTCCGGGTTCATCCATCTTACCCACTACACTAACGGGACCATTTTGGGACTTTTGTAGTTTCCCAAGTGGTCCGTCCATACGTAACTTGTCAAACCATTCCATCTGATAAATTTGCCGTGCCTCTTTCCATTCTTGGAATAATTCAGGTGCTTGTTCTTTTACAGTATCTGCAACTGAATCAGAGTAATCAAAATAACGAGAGGCAAGCGCATCATCTCCTGTGCGAACAGCGTAGTCACGGAATGCAGAATATACATCCATTACTTCACCGGGAGTAGAAAGAAACGGCGGTGCTTCACCCCGTTCCATGTAGAATAACATGATGTCTAACGGACGAGGATTATCCCCCAGAAATGTGGATGTGCCATCTGCAAGCTTTCCGTCTGGGTTCGTAGCCAACCTGTATAAGTCATCATATCCAGATCCTTCAAGACCCTCTAGTGAACGAACCGCCATTCTGTTAGCCACTGTATACATGCGCTTACCCAGAGTGCCCTTAAAAAAACGAGAGTTCTTTGAAAAGAAACGTGCCAAGTTTTGGTCTGCTTCAGGAGCAAAGCTCATCAACTCTGTAATCATTTTACTTATATCAATGGTCGTACCTGTTTCTCTTGCTGTCTTATCTAGCTTTATGAAACCACGCTTTGCACGTTTACGCATACGAGTGAACTTGTTAGTCACCATCATTTCTAAACTACGGGCAGTTTGTTTTGTATGAGCTACCTCATTGTTGCGTAATAAAGCTATGTTTTCTGCACGAACGGCAAGGGCTTGTTGGTTTTCTGCAAACTGTTTGTTTATAAGAGCTAACTGATCCATGTCAGGGTTTATGCTTAGTTGCAATTCAAACTCTATGTCATCTAAGCTTTCAATTACGCTAGGGGGTAATTCTGTTTCTGGGTTAGAAAGTATTGCTTTTCTAAAATCTGTTATTTGTTTTGTTAATAGTGCCCTGTCTGTGCCCAACTGTATATCATTCTGTCTAATTCCAGCTTCTAAACTATCTAAATACCTGTTCATTTCTCCCGGATCTTCTAAGTCTGTCCGGTTTGCAATTTTTGCACGAAGCTGATCTACTAAACGACGTGTTCTTGTAGATTGTTGTGCAATCAATCTCTGTGCTTCTATCTGTTCTTTTATACTTTTTTCAGATCCAATACTACGTGCATCTACTTTGAATCCGGCAAGTTTGTTTGCAGACTGTAGCCAGCCTATGTTGCTTGTTATAGCCAAACTTTCTTGCAACAATTCCCTAATTTCTTCTTGTTCCTCTGGAGGAAATGCATTTACAATACTAGATAATCTCTCCTTATGTTTTTCCATAGAAGAAACAACCTGCTCTAGTCCATCGTCATCTAATGCTCCAGAAACCTTACCAACTACATTTAAGGCAATAAGAGCTTCTCCAGATAAGTCGTTGCCTGTTGCAGCCTTGTAGGCTTTATTAAATTCATTAATACTGTTGTCTTTTAAATATCCTTTTAAAACATTTCTACCAACAAAAGGTATCAATCTACTTACTTCACCTACAGCTTCAACCATAGCTAAACTTTTGTTAACGAGATCTCCACCCTGTTGGTTTACCCAGTAGGCTCCCTTGCCCAAACCTGACACTGTTCCTCTACCTACAATCATATAGCCTAAAGCTGACATCCCCTCTGCTGCTAAACGATCTCCTCCAAAAAATTCGCGAAAAGGCTCAAAGTCACCCCCAAAGTACATGGCTGCAGACAGGGGAGCCGCTTCAATAAAGTTTTCTTTTACATTAGGTATAAAACGCCCTGTAAGATAAGTCTTCACGGTCATACCAACTAGCCGTTGTTTCTCAGCTTCCATAGCGCGGTACTCTGCAGATTTTAAATTACCACCTGCTGTACGAAACTCTGCCATTCTTTTGGATAGATCATTTCTTTCATTTACTATCCGCTTCATATTACCCTGCACACGATCCATGCCCATAGCGTACAGAATGGCTTTCTCGTTGAACTTGTCTATGTCCCCCTCTAATTTGAAAGCACGACCAGCTTGAAAGGGTGTCATTCTTGCGTACTTAGCTGCTCTTTTTATATCTGCATCAGAAGCGTCAGGGAGTTCTGCTTTTCTAACTAATTCAGAAACCCTGTCTGTTATAGTTTTAACTTCTTTGTTTCCTATTGCTTGTTTTGCTTTACCAACACCAAGCATCATTGTAAAAGCTTCAGCCAAAACCAACCCATATTGAGCCTTACCAGATAACTGATCAATAGACTCATTCAACAGTGTCTGCGCCATATCTTCGTTTATGAATTGGGTTTTTACATCCACCTGTTCACCAGACGGAGTTGTTATTTTTGATTCGGTTAGTCTTTTAAAAGTAGCCTCATCAATTTCTTTTGCCTTTAGTTGCCTTTGTAAGTCTGTTACTACCATCTCGTTCATCACGACAGATAGTTGTTTTACACCTACGTTGTCCTTCAGGAAGTTCTTCCACCAGTTTGATGCAGCAGTTCGTTGCTCAGAAGTATCTTCCCACTGCTGCATGAAGCCTCTTGTTTCAGCAAAAGGATTTACAAAAGAAGTTGCTGTTGCTGCTGCTGCTTGTGCTGCGTGTATACCATAATTTAGAATTAAATCTGGCGCATATATTGTGCTGCCCCTAATGATACCTTCGTCGAGCTTTTCAACTAGGTTATCCCAAAAACTTCCTGTCGATATATTTCGCACAAAGATGTTTTCTATAATTTTTTGATCGTCTTCTGGAAGCCCTAGCTTTTCACCGAATGCACCATTGACAACTTGTGCAATAGCTTTCTTGCCTTCAAATACATTTTGTTGGGCAGATAGTTCTTTTGGATCTCTTTGAGCAGACTCTGTGGGGGCAAATACAAACTCGCCTTCTCCGACTTGTTGTCCGAATGGAATACCAGTGCCGGGTTTTTGTTGCTGCATATTATATAGTTCATAGGCGTTATTCAAACGTTCGTTTGCACGTTGTTTGTTTTCAGCAGACACAGAATCCATGTCTATCATTTCAAGAGAGTTTTGTAAAACTCCCTCTGGTATTTTTGCTACTGTAGGTATTTGACCAGATCTGATTCTTTCTCGAAACTCATCCATAGACAAGGGTTGAGTTTGTTGTTCCATGCTTTGTTGTGCAGCTTCTCCGGTAGACTTTACTTGTCCATCTGATGAAACGAACTTCTCATCCATCCCAGTAGCTTCATCTTTTGTTATGCCACCACCAGTGATTGCAGATATACCAGAACGAACTCCTTCAGCAACTTCTGGAACAGGGTTAGGTATTGAAAACGGTAAACCCAAACGTTCTTTTGATTCGTCTATCTTTTGTTCTACTGCTTCCATTATAATTGGGTTCCTTGATTCTTAAAAGCTTCTATTTCTGCTGCTGTTGCAGGAAGACCTGTTGCTTGATTGATTATTTTTCCACTGGGAGTTTTTACAATGTTACTAATATCAACGGGCGTGGCTTGTTTGGTTGACGCAGTTGGAACGGTGCTGTTTCTGAGTAGGTAGTCTGCAGCAATGGTGCCATCAATGATTTGATAATCCCTTTCTGTAGCCATCTTTTGACTTTCGCCTAATCTTACAAGCACTTTGTACTGTTCAGCTTTTGTGCTAAACTCCTTTTTTGCAACTACTATAGCTGCTAAAGCTTGATTAACAGTTTGGAAGGGAGTTCCTAGCTTTCTAAGCTGCTGTTCAATATCTTGGTTCGATAAACGACCTGATGGATCTGCTGCTCGTGCCATTTCAAATGCTAGGGATATACGCATGGCTTCTAATTTAGCTGCGTTAACTCCACCCGTTTTACTTGCAGCTTCTACTTTAGCATTTAAATATTTCCCATATTCAGCAGTTAAATTTTCTTTATCATTGACATTCAACCCATCTCCTTCGGTTGGACTGATTCCCAAGTCTTTCAACATACCCCCAAACAAACCCTCTTCAGGATCAAATATAGCATACAATCTTCCTTTAAATGCATCGTATGCAGCAGGAGCATCTAATCCCTTTATTTCTGTTTCTAACTCTGTAATTCTTGTAAAGGTGCTTTCCAAAGCAGTTTGTGCATCCTTAAAATCTTTAAATGAGATTTGATCTGATTTGTTTTCCCCGTACACACGTCGTAGAATATAGTCTTGTATTCTTTCCTGACGTTGTTTTCTCCTCGTTCCCCACGTTCTAGGTTCACTAGGTTTCTTTGGTCCTTGCATATAAGGAGCAAGAGCATATGCAAAAGCTTGCAAGTCTGTAGCCCCAGATGCTTTAGCCTTTTTTACTATGCCCTTTATTGCTTGTTCAGGTAACATGTAAAGACTTTCATCAGGATCTAAATTAGCAACGTTTGTTACATTCGCTCCTAAGTAAACAGATGTATCAAAAGCCTGTCTTTGGTCTTCTGGATCTATGTCAGGTATATCCATAAATCCTGTTTGCCAATATGCATACGCTGTAATAGGATCTATCCCTAATCCATCAGCTATCATTTGTAGAGCTTCTTTATCACTCTTATTGGTATATGTAATAATATCAGGAGAAGAAGTAGACGTTGGCATACCTATGGTATCTGGCATAACTCCAGTGTTATTCTTATGATCTTCGGCTATGGGCATCACTACTTGTTCAATTCTACCAATGTTCATCCCTGTGTTTGTTGTACTAGGGGGTGGCCCACTTTTAAATCTGTTATCGTAGTAGTCGTCCAGCTTATATAAGCCCCTAAACATATCACTATCTTCTGCACCCGCCACATCCAGTTTATATTCGTTTTGACCAGCCGCCGCTGCTTGTACAAGTGCTCCTCTAGCAGCACCCATGCTAGAATAGAAATTGACAAACTCTTGATTTGTTAACTTATCTAATCTAGTGTCATAATCACTACTATTAGCAAATCCAGATACTTCGGAAAGATACGCCCTACCCAACTTAGCATCTATACCTTTGGATATATCTGCTCTAAACCCAATCAAGTTTTCACCTGTGCCAAAAGTTACCCCAAACTCGTCTGTATCATTAAGAGTGCTTTGCAGCTTTGCAAAATCCAAATCAATACCGTCTGTTGCACGGCCAAAAAGACCAATACTAGGTCTATCATCCAACTGCTGTCTTGCAGATTTAAGCAAGTCCTTCGCCCCTTGCGAAACCTTTTTCTTTGGATCTAACGATGCTGCAAACACAAGTTGTTGTAGGGCATCGACTTTTTCATTTTCAGCTAAACGTCGTGCTTTTTCTTGCTGTATGTTTTGTGTAAAGCCTTTCACAAGGCCTGATGCAAATGCAAAGCCAATACCCATAATTACTCAGCCTCTTCCTGTTTCATAGACATAAAGTTTTCAGCCTCTTGTTCTTCAGGCATGTACCCTTTACGAATGTCTTCGTTAATCTTTTCCCTGATAACTGCAAACATCTGTGGATTGTTGTTTTTCATCATACGGAAGAATGTTTCATCATCCATTTCATCTTTTTCAAGCTCATCATCACGCTCAAAGAAACGGTATGGTACGTTCTCTTCTTCTGCCATGCCAGCAATTACCATAGCAAGTGGCCCCTTAATTAACAAACCAACGTCCGGGGAGAAATTACCTTCATTAAAGTTCTGTATAATGTATCCCTCAACAATCACCTCAATCGATACCCCAACCATCAAGAGTTTCATCAATTCTTGTTTGTTTTTCTTTTGACTTAATTTAGTAATTGCAGTGTTCAGTGCTTCTTCAGGATCAACAATTCGCTGTGGTTGTCCCCACGGCCATTTTTGATTGTCTGAAGTTAGCCCATATCCCGGTGGAGCGGGTGCAAATGTATCTTTTGCCTCTATGCTACCAGAAGGTGGTTGAGTAGGATCTATTTTCATACGTCTATCTCTCGTAGCTCTGGTGTCTCAGTAGCAAGCGTTTTACGTCCCTGCCTCAAGGTTGCTTCCACGCCTGTCGCTGCACGTAGGTTTCTAATTTGATTGTTTTGACTTGATCTCAAGTAATCCGCGTATCTTCGCACTTCAGGTGCGTTGTATAGTTTCTGCTGTATATCTGTTAGTTGTACTTGTCCTACAGCTTGTCCACGAGTAAGATCTTTTACAGGCCGTCGTTCTGTAAATTCTGTAGTTTGAAAGTACTGTTGGTTTCCTCTACCATCAGATCCCCCCAATCCTTGTGATTTCAACAGAGCTTTTGCACCCTTCTTAATGTCGATAAACCCGCCACCAAGACCGCCACCAGATCCAAATAAACCACTGGTGGCTTTTTGAGGCTGTTGTCCATACATATTAGGTGGTCCAGCCGCTGGACTACCAAACAGAAAACTCATGCCCATGTTTACCATGTTACTTAAACTAAACATATCTTACCCCTATTAACTTGCAACCCAAGTAGCAATCCAGTTACCAACCCCTGCTGCCATATCATCTTTTTGTTTCTTATCGTATAGCTGATTAGTATTTGCAAACTCCATAGCCATGATACCGACCTCATGCTGTCTTTGAAGTAATGATTCACCTTTTTGAAAGCTCCACGCTGCATTGTCGCGATATTTTTGCCATAGATTATTCAATGCATTTTGAGATGCGTTAAATGCATTCTGTACATTTTGACGATTTGCATCATTTTGTGCAGCAGTATTTGCTGTATTCAATTGTCTACGCCACTGCACGTTGGATTGATCAACAGCGTATTGCATGTTTGCGTTGAACTTTTCACGAGCATCTTTCATAGTTGCATCGAACTGTGTCATAGCGTTTGTTTCACTGGTGTTGAATTGCTCCATCGCTGCTTCACGATTAGCATTTGCTGTTTCAACCTGTGAACCTAATTCTGCGAAGAATTGCTCTACCTGCAACTCATTTTTTGCATTCATTTGATTACGTGCGTTTTCTTCAGCAGCGTCTTTAAATGCGGCCTGTGTAAGCGCGTTGAAAGACAGGGTGTTTGCTTGTTGCTGCGCATCTAAATTCTTTGTTTCAGTAGCAAGAAGAGATTGTGCGTTGGTTACAGCAGCGGTCAAACGTGCGCTTAAATTTGCCTTGTCCATAGCTGCGTATGTTGCTGCGTTGGACAAAGCCATTTGCTGTTCATTTTTCAAGTTTTGCAACTGAATTGTTGCATACTTATTTGCATCTTGACTGGCTATGACAACACCAGATTCTAGAACAGCTTGTGTCATGGCGGCTGCAGCCATAGAGCTTGCGCCTAAACCACGTGCTTGCATAACACCAGATATTTTACGTACAGCAGGGGATGCCCACGGGGGAAGTGGCTGGCCTTGCTGTATACTGTTCATTAACTGAGACAGTTGGTATTGGGTTGTTGCTTGGGGGTCGAGTTGTTGTGTGGCAGCAGTTCCTATTGATCCAGTGGATACCGTCCCCTGAACACCTGTCATATCAACTGTAGGGGCTGTTCCTATTTGTGCAGCGGTCATTGGACCAATATTTTGAACTTCTGTGCTTACATCTTCTATTGCAGCTATTTGACCTACGTCTGGATCAGACACTGTTGGAGCAGTCACTGCTGTTGGAAGAGTTGCCACATCTACAGTGCTTGCTTGACCAGTTGTACTTAATGTTTTTAAAGTTGTATCTTCTAGCTGATCTGTAGGTACGGTCATTACGCCCGTAGTGGGATCTACATTTTGTAAAACAGGAGTTGCTTCACTTACACTGGTCGTATCGCCAGATGCAAGTTTACCTACCTCTTGTTCTAGTTGTGTGTCGGTTACAATTGCTGCCATGTTACGTAGTTCCTATTTATATTACAGTATTTTGCTCAAAAAAGCAAGTATTATATTTCATCAGGCCAGTCGTTAATTTTAGCAACGGTTTTTAATGTGCCATCTGAATTACGTTCATCTTCAAACAACGCCATGAACGCAGCCAAATCAGATGCACCATTTAAGGCTGTCTCTATCTCTGCGCATTTGGTGCGG
>Ga0208159_1000061_pt1 | contig 37250 bp, 23 predicted proteins | sample 9_EtaG_FD_184082 | JGI IMG/M metagenome (GOLD analysis project Ga0208159, IMG submission 184082) | Marine viral communities from the Subarctic Pacific Ocean - 9_ETSP_OMZ_AT15188 metaG (SPAdes) (version 2) | ecosystem: Environmental > Aquatic > Marine > Oceanic | place: Pacific Ocean | collected... | reverse complement strand
TTTTATTGTTATTGAGAATGTTCTCAGGATAGTATCCATTAATAACCTTTTTAATGTGCTGAGGGGTAGTGATCTAAGCGAGCAGTCTATCACGAACGCGGAGAAATGTCAAGAGGGGCGCGATAAGTTTTTCTGAGGATTGACATTCAAAAAATATCAGTGATCCTTATAAATATCTGACAGAAGATTGACAATATCTCTCGCCCAGTCTATAATAACAAAGTATCACTCACGGAGCAGATTCATGTCAGTTGCATACCAGCAAGCACAGAAGCAACGTTATAGAATTACGCTAGAACTTGACGTGATGAGTGACTTCGATCCACATAATATCAATTGGGAAAGACTCTTTAAGCTTGAGGGTGATGAACACTGTGAGTCGTATGTAGAGGATCTAAGTAATCCCGTGACGTGGTGAGTATTATTCAGTGGGCCCTTGAAAGTGTCCCACTAGTGTAAGCATGATTCACCACTCTATGACTTCACAAACTTACAACGGTTGGGCAAACTACGAAACATGGAATGCATCACTTTGGATTGGCAATGAAGAGTTTCTCTACAATACTGCCAAAGCATGTGTAACATATTGCGGAGAAAATGAAACACCTTGGGATAAGTTTGTGCGGTGTATGATGGATGGACAGATTGGTAGTTTCCTTAGCAAAACTGGTGACGGTGTTGCATGGAATGATTCTGCAATTAATGCAGATGAAATGAATGAAATGATGACAGAACTGTGATACTTAGTGACACGGGGGTTGACATCAGTTAACCTCCGTAGTATGATAGCAGTAGGCATTAGTGATTTGACAGTTATTGCGGCGGTTCGTTGTTGATGCCCGGCGGGCGTTGCGTATATAAAAACGCCTCACTACCCTAACCTACAGAGGTGACAAAACGCGAGAGTGATTTCACTTTCATAAAAAAAATTTTTGCCATGAAAAAACGCCCCTATTGGAATTTTTGGAAAGTTGTATTTGCAGGATGGATGATTAGATATCCTGGTAAATTCATCCGCCCCCTCGGAGTTTTAGTAGGGATTCTTATTGTGGTAATATATAATTCAATCAATTAATTAAAAAAGTTAAAAAAAATTCCTGAGGAAAAAAGCCAATGGAAAAGGTTTATCACATCTATGCAAAGAAAGAATGTTTATATACTAATCTAAACGAAAAAGAATTTAACAAGACATGGCAAACCCTCAAAGGTATGGTTGGTTTAATGAAGACTGATTATACTCTTGAGGATTTGTCGTATGAGGAGTTAACCGTACAAAAAATTAGTGAATCATCTTATTGACGATTCATATATAACCTGTTATAATTGAACTGAAGTTTCTAAGACTTATGGCTAAAGGATTTACTGTTAAGACTGTTGCACCCAAACAGAAAGCACCTGATTGGGATATTGATGCAATCAAAGAAAGAATGAGAGGTAAGAAGATTGTCTTCTGTTTACCTGGACGAGGATGTTCTTTTGTGTTTCTAAAGAACTTCGTACAACTGTGCTTTGATATGGTACAGAATGGAATGAGTATTCAGATCAGTCAGGATTACTCTTCTATGGTGAACTTTGCACGTTGTAAGTGTTTGGGTGCTAATGTTTTGCGTGGCCCAAATCAGAAACCATGGGATGGCAAACTGGAATATGATTATCAGTTGTGGATTGACTCGGATATTGTCTTTGACTCTAGCAAGTTCTGGCAGTTGTGTGATTTATCCGTTCCAGCAGAAGGTGACGAGCGTGGCATTACTGCAGGTTGGTATGCTACTGAAGATGGACACACAACTTCTGTCGCACACTGGTTGGAAGAAGATGACTTCCGCAAGAACGGTGGAGTCATGAATCATGAGACTGTAGAGTCTATCTCCAAGCGTAAGAAGCCCTTCACTGTTGACTACACTGGTTTTGGTTGGGTAATGATTAAGAACGGTGTTTTTGAGAACATGGAGTATCCTTGGTTTGCACCAAAGATGCAAGTCTTTGAGTCTGGTAATGTTCAAGACATGTGCGGTGAGGATGTTTCATTCTGTCTTGATGCCAAGGACATGGGCTATGATATCTGGTGCGACCCTCGTATTCGCGTCGGACACGAAAAAACTCGCGTTATTTAATAGGAGGACTTGATTATGATGATGAAGAGTGGTAGTTACTTTCCTGGAAAACCGAAGAAGACTCGGCAAGGTAACTCTCAAAATACGTTGATTTCCGCAACTTCTCGTAATGGGAAAAAGAAAAAGTATCGTGGACAAGGAAGACGATGAAAACTGAGATTTCCATACATAGGCTTGTCTGGTTTGTAAGGGAATCTCTTAAGTTTCCTAAAGGCGAATAAGAATGTATGATATGACTCTTTACACCTATCTCGCACCCAGCAAAGTCTGTGGTGGAGTGGGTGTTTTTTCTTTATGTGATATTCCAAAAGGAACTATAATTTGGAAAGAACGTCAAAAACCACAAAAGGTATCTTGGAATGATATACCAACACATATGCAAAAACACATTGCATCGATGACATGGTGCGACAAAGAAGGATTTTGGATTGATTGTGACTTAGATAGAATCTACCAAGCATACTATGTAAATCACTCTGACAATCCAAATATAGGAATTAATGATGATGAATATTATATTTCAATAGAAGATATTAAAAAAGATGAAGAGTTATTGTATAGATACTCTAAGATAGAACAAACTTGGACATGAGCGCACTAATTTGCAACCTCCCCTCGGTAGAGGTATGGGTACGTAAAGAGTACCTTACAGATCATCAGTCTGGACATGGTGAATTTGTAAAAGGAGTTTGGGTATCTTGTAAATCGATTCCTGGACGGGCCTTTTACTTTGAAACCTACTTACCAGAGTATGCGGCAATGTATGATAAATTGCCCATCAGCGCCTTTGTAAGCGCCCCTGAGACGCCTACACCTGATATGAACCTACCTAACCTACAATTCTGGAATTGTATGGACTATGGCGTCATGTCAATTCACAAACAATTCATTGGATCAATGGATTTTGAATGCTACACAAGAGATCATGGCATTGTCAAAGGTGAATATATTTGCACAATAGACAACTATCATCAAGACTGTGATGTAATTGACTATGCTACAAGTGAAAATCCAGCTGAACACAAGTCACATAACCTAATTGAACTTGAAAATGGGCAATATGCTCTCTACCCAAACAATAGAATGCGTATTTTTGATAATAGTTTGACACCTATTGATCCAAAAATGCCCGATTTTAAGGTATCAACACAATATTATAGTGTTGAAAATGGTTTTGAACGTCTTGGAATGGGTAGAGAGGACGAATATTTTTGGAAAACAGCAAAAGAACGCGAAAATTTATCCGAAGAAGAGAAAAATGACTCCGAATAACGATTTTTTAGACAATTTAGCTAACGATCAGCATCAAAAAATGCTCCGTGAAATTTCAAATGATGATTTAACACCCAAAAAACGGGATAAATTGAAAGAAACTGAGATTTTTATCGATGGTTACTCTGTTCTCGATAGAAGTATCGATCCAGAGCCTCTTTATGAATAATTCATTTTTATTTTTGTTGCTAAATAAGGTAGAATTGTAGTATTTAATGCCCATCGAGCGCGTTAACAAAGCATTTAAAGACGTTTCATTGTCTTTTAAGGTTAATCCGTTAACCAGAGATGTTATTGCGCTCAAGAATGAAACTGCTATCGCTCGTTCTATTCGTAATCTTGTGCTTACTAATAGAGGAGAGCGATTTTTTAACCCAGATTTGGGTTCGAGAGTGGGAAGTATACTATTTGACGTTGTTGATGATATCTCTGCAGCCACTGCAAAGGAAGAAATTGAATTTGTTATTGAATCTTTTGAACCTAGAGTCGAACTTATATCAGTTAGGGTGAAACCTGACTTCGACTCAAATGAATTAAATGTTGCAATTAGATATACTATTGTTGGGATTGATGCACAACCTCAACAATTATCATTCGCATTACAGCCAACACGATAATGCCATTAGTCAATTTTGCAAATCTAGACTTTGATCAGATAAAGACATCGATTAAAGATTATCTTAGAACAAACTCAAATTTTACTGATTACGACTTTGAGGGTTCTAATTTATCTACAATCATCGATGTACTTGCTTATAATACGTATATAACATCTTATAACGCCAATATGGTGTCGAATGAGGTGTTTATTGATAGCGCAACTCTTAGAGAAAATGTTGTTTCTCTGGCAAGAAATGTTGGATATGTACCAAAGTCTGCAAAAGCAGCGAGATCTAACGTAACTTTTAGCGTAGATGTAAGTACTTACGCTACAAAACCAGAATCTATCACTTTAAACAAAGGAATATCGTTTCAGACTAGAAATTTTCGTTCAGAAAATTATAATTTCTCTATTCCTGATGATATAACCGCGACAGTCTTTGATGATACTGCTACTTTTGAAAATATAGACATATATCAAGGAACATTAATTACAGATAATTTTACGGTAGACGCATATAATCCAAATCAAAGATTTATTCTACGAAATTCAAAAATAGATTTATCCACTATCAGAGTTGTTGTCAGATCAAATCAAAATTCATCTATTAGCAGAAAATATAAACAGTCTGATAGTTTATTCAATGTCAACTCCGAGTCGGCGGTTTATTGGATTCAAGAAATTGAAGATGAAAGATATGAGGTAGTTTTTGGTGATGGAGTTTTTGGTAAGAAGCTTGAATCACCAAATTATATTGAAATATCATATATTACAACAAGTGGAGATCAAGGAAATGGCTTTGATCAATTCTTTTTTGCAGGAAAATTAACTAGCACTAGAACTGGGACAACTCTTTCTACAGGAGTATCTTCAATTCTAACTGACGCAGAATCTTTTGGTGGAACAAACATTGAGAGTATTGAATCTGTTAAAAAATCTGCATCTAGAATCTATGCCTCCCAAAATAGAGCAGTAACTGCTGTAGATTATGAATCTGTTGTTCCGGTGATTTATCCAGAAACAGAGTCAATTTCAGTATTTGGTGGCGAAGAACTAAGTCCTCCTCAATTTGGAAAAGTTTACATCAGCATTAAACCAATAAACGGTGCATATCTATCCAACTTCATTAAGGATAATATTAAGAGAGATTTAAAACAATATTCCGTAGCAGGGATCATACCTGAAATTATTGATTTAAAATATCTGTACATTGAACCAGATGTTAAGGCATACTATAATACCAACCTGGCTAAGTCCCAGAGCGCCGTCACAAGCGTTGTAACGGGTAATGTTGAGAGATATGCCGATTCGACGGAATTAAATAAATTTGGAGCAAGATTCAAATATAGTAAGTTTTTGAAGATAATTGATGATAGTGATGAGTCTATAACATCAAATATTACTAATGTCATCATGAGAAGGGATTTGAGAGTGGCATTAAATAGTTTTGCGGAATACGAAATTTGTTTTGGCAATAGATTCTATATTAAAAATCATGGGCATGGAACTCATGGCGGACAAATTGGATTTAATATCAAATCCTCTGGATTTAGTGTGAGTGGTATCCCAGGAACTGTATATTTGGCGGACGCTCCATATAATGATCTTAATACTGGAACAGTGAATTTGATTAGACTTAATTCTATTACTGAATCAGTTGTCGTTAAAAGAGATGTAGGAATTGTGGACTACATCAAGGGAGAAGTAAAGTTAAATCCAATTAATATTACATCAACCATCTTGAGTAGGGGGTTCCCATTAATTGAAATCTCTGCTGTTCCATATTCAAATGATGTTATTGGATTGCAGGATCTTTATTTGCAACTAGATACTAATAACACAACAATTTCTTCCATATCTGACAGAATCTCTTCTGGTAATGATATTTCTGGATCGAACTACATAGTATCTCCAAGTTATGCAAACGGCAGTCTGGTTCGTGGCCCAGTGATTACAAGATCAAGAAGAATTGATGATGATGATCAATCTATGTCAACTACGACTATGAGTAGAAATAGAACTAGATCAACAGGAACTACCACAACCTCTTCTACACCTACATCTACATCATCTCCTTCTACTTCCCCCTCTACTCCTTCTTCCCCATCAGGCGGTTATACCTACTAATAGCGTAAAATGATATCAACAGATTTAAAAAGAGTACAAATTCAAGATATTGTTGAAAATCAACTCCCAGCTTTTGCTAGAGATGATTTTCCGTTAATTGTAGATTTTTTAAAACAATATTACATCTCTCAGGAATATCCTGGTGCTCCTGTTGACTTGCTTCAAAATATTGATCAATATTTGAAAATTGATTCATTGACGAACAATACTAGTTCAGCAACTTTGTCGTCTTCAGTGTCAATTTTAGACTCGACAATTACAGTTGATATTGGTACTTTTGGAACTTTAGGAACATATCAATTTCCAGAAAAGTATGGACTTTTACAAATTGATGATGAAGTCATTCTTTATACTGGAAAAACTAAAAATACTTTTACTGGATGTATAAGAGGATTTAGTGGTATAACCTCATATAAGAGTAAAGATAGATCGGATAAACTTACTTTCACTGAGTCTGAAGTTCAAACACATGAAACAGGATCTACAGTAATAAATTTAAGTAATTTATTACTTGAAGAATTTTTAACTAAAGTAAAAACTCAATTTGCTCCAGGATTTCAAAACAGGGATATTGACTCAGATGTAAATCAAAAACTTTTCATATCTAGGGCTAAGGATTTCTATCAGTCAAAAGGAACAGATAATTCTTTTAAAATACTTTTTTCTGCTTTGTATGGGGAAGATGTAGAAGTATTAAAACCAAAAGATTTTCTATTCAAACCATCTAACGCAGAATATAGAGTAACAAAAGATTTAGTCGTTGAAGCTATTTCTGGAAATCCTCTTGATTTAAAAAATCAAACTTTATTTCAAGATAGTTATGATGAATATGATATTGAAGAAGCATATGCATCTATTACAGATGTTGAAAAATTACTTTATGGAGATAAAACTTTCTATCAACTGAGCGTTGATTTTGATTACTCAAAAGATATCACTTTTGATGGAAGTGTTTTGGGTGATTTTTCAATTCATCCCAAAACCAAAATAGTAAATGATGTGTCCGTTGGATCATCTATTATTGATGTTGATTCTACTTTAGGTTTTCCTGATAGTGGAGAACTTTTAGCTACAAACTCATCCGGTTCTGTTGGAGTATTAACTTATCGCTCTAAGTCTACAACTCAATTTTTTGGAGTTGGTATTGCCAATACAACTGTTGTTGGTATAAAAACCGCAATCTCTGCACAGCAAGATGTAAGAATAAATTCCTTTGCATATGGATTTGTTGGATCTGGATCAAGCAGAGTTGATATGAGAATAGGTTCTGTTTTATCAGAACCAGTGATTAATACAGATACTTATTATTACAATGCAAATGATTCTGCAAAAATTAAATCCCTTGGAATTACCACCACCAGCGCAAAAGCTGCGAACTGGTTGTATAATGTTTCTACAAAATTTGACGTAGAATCTGTAACTGTTTCAGATTCCTCTGTACCATCTTATTCTGTTGTAACTATTGCAAAAAATAATTTTAGACTTGGCGACTCTGTTGATATTACTTCATCAGTAACTTCAACAGGAACTGTTATTTCCATCATTGATGAAAATGAATTTATAATTTCTGGCCAAGGAGAACTGACGGGCAACAGTTTTACTGCAAAAAGAAATATTTTAAAACCAAACGTAGATTCTAGTATATCTCAATATTCATATTTGGATAGTTTATATGCAGATGTTCAAAACACATATTTAAATTTTAATGAAGATTTACTCGTATCTTCATCTTCCCTGCCAAATTATTATGACTCAAACTTAACTTTTTATGATAAAAAAGTAGAGTTAGATGGAAGTTATAGTGGAGAAACATTTACAGTCAGTGGAGTAACTGATCACGGATATCAAACTGGTGATGCTGTTTATTACAATAAAAATATTACACAAGATCCAACATTCGGATTTGATATAATTAGTGGATTTGATATTGAGGAAGGAACGTATTTTGTTGAGAGAGTAAATTCAACTCAGTTTAAACTGTCAACAAGTCAGGCAAATCTTTATAATCAAAGTTATGTTTCAGTTTCTGGTATTGTAACTTCAAATAGTTTTGAGGTTAGCGAATTTCACAACAAAGCAATTGAACATCAACATTTATTCAGAGAAATAAAGAGTCCGGTTAATGATGGAGAAACCCATTTAACGGAACCTGGAAAAATTGGAATTCTTGCAAACGGAGTCGAAGTTTTAAATTATAAATCTGAAAATGTTGTATATTCTGGAGACATTAAATCATTAACAATATCCTCTGGCGGAAAAAATTATGACGTAATTAATCCACCTGTTCTTGGAATCACAGATGATGTAGGAACAGGAGCTACTGCTAAGTGCGCCATAATTGGAGGTTTGGATAGAATTGAGATAGTTGACTCTGGTTTTGATTATGTTTCTGAACCAACCATTTCAATTTCTGGAGGAAATGGTTCAGGAGCAAAAGCCTCAATCAATACTAAGTTAATAGAGCACACAGTTTCTTTCAATTCCACAGAAGATTCTGCAAGAATTTCTCTTAGTAATGATACCATTGGTTTTTCAACCTTCCACAAATTTAGACACTCAGAAAAAGTTGTCTATAAAACAGACGGACAAACAGGTATTCTTGGACTCACTACGGATTCATACTACCATGTCGAGACAATTGACGCATCAACAATAAAACTATACAAAAATGCTGGTGATGTTATCTCCGGTATCAATACAATAAATTTAACTGCTTTTGGTGAAGGTGTCCATAGAATTCAATCTTTTGATAGAAAGAGAATTATATCTAATATTGTAGTTGACAATTCTGGCTCTGGATATTCAAATAAAGAGAGAAGTACAACTTTGGTGGGAGTAAACACCGCTCTTGATCAGATCAACATTACAAGTCATGGATATAAATCTGGTGAAATTTTAAAATATACTACCTCTTCATCTTCAATAGGAGGGATAAGTGATGGAAGCACTTATTATGTTTCAGTTGTTGATGAAGACAACTTCAAACTTTCTTCGGTTGGCGTTGGAACTACAACGAAGTCTTTTTACTATGATACAAAACAATATATTGATTTAACTTCCGTTGGAGCTGGTACACATACATTTAATTATGAACCAATAACTGTAACCATCAATGGAAAAATTGGAGTCTCTACTTTTGCAGGACAAAACTTTAATGCAGTAATTCAACCAATATTCAGAGGTGAAATTGAATCCGCTCAAGTTACTAGTAGTGGAGTTGGGTATGGTGCATCTACAATAATAGGATATAACAGACAACCAACTTTTACACTTTATAGTGGATCTGGTGCAGAATTACTTCCAATCGTTAATAATGGAAGACTGACTGAAGTTTTAGTTACAAATCAGGGATCGGATTATAACTCTCCACCAGAATTAGTTGTTTCTGGAACTGGAAAGTATGCAAAATTAATTCCAGTTGTAAGTGGGGGCAGAATTACTGAAGTCAAAATAGAGAGTCCTGGAATAGATTATGAGAGTGGAACAACAAAAGTAGAAGTCATTGCTAGTGGATCTGAAGGCAAGTTTATTGCAGAAATTCAAAAATGGACTGTCAATTTAGTAGAAAAGAATTTAAACACGATAACTGATGATGATGGAATTTTAACATCATCATTGAATGATAATTATGGAATTCAATTTGCACACCTTTATGCTCCCAGAAATCTAAGACAACTGCTCTTTGGAAGATCTCAAGACAACAAAGTGCAATATGGAGTTTCAGATTTACAAAAAGCCAATGGCGAAGAAATTGCATCCAAATTCCATTCGCCAATAATTGGATGGGCATATGATGGAAATCCAATTTATGGGCCTTATGGATTCTCGACACAAACGGGAGGAACAATTAGGGCAATGGAATCTGGATATGAGAAAGTTGAGAGTTCTACACGTCCATCATCCTTTGCAGTAGGATTTTTTGTCGAAGATTACGAATTCACCGATAATGGAGATCTCGACGAGCATAATGGACGTTTTTGTGTAACTCCAGAATATCCAAATGGAACTTATGCTTATTTTGCCACTATCAATCCATCTAATATTGAATCATCAGGAACATTTGCAAAATTCAGGGCACCACAGTTTCCATATTTGATTGGTAATAGTTATAAGTCAAAACCAAATGCTTTTAACTTTGATTATAAATCAAATCAAAATGATTATGATTTAAATTCGTCTGATTATTTTAGAAATACTACACCATATCAATTAAATATTGGTAATGTGTATTATGACTTTTTATACCAACCAAATAAAATAAAACCACAATCAGTAAATATCAATGCAACCTCAAAAGGAACGATTGATGGTGTTGGCATTATAACTGGAGGCCAAGGTTACCAAATAAATGATAAAATTGTATTTGACGCTGAATTAAATGCACAATCAGCAAAAGCAAGAGTTAGTAAATTAAAAGGAAAAATTGTAGAAAGCATTAGTGTGGCTTCTACAACAACCTCTAATCTGGAGATTGCTCCTTATGACTCAAAAGGATCTTATGTTGCATTTAGCACTTCTCCACATGGATTGATTAATTTTGATTTGGTATCTCTCACAGGATTTAATACTTCCATCAATAGTCTTCAAAGAACTTTTAACATTGGAGTTTCTACTGAGAAGTTTTCACTGACAACAGGTGTTGGTACAGATGGTGCGACTGGAATCGTTACTTTCTTTAATATATCTGGAGGTTCCTTTAAAAATGAACTCTTAGGTTTAAGAGAAAATGACATTTTAGAAGTAGGATCGGAAAGAATTAGAATTCTTAACGTAGATAAAGAAAATTCTAGAGTTAGAGTTCTTAGAGCCATAGATTCTACAGTTGCATCGGCACACACAGCAACTACATCTTTAAGTGAGGTTTCTAGAAAGTTTACTCTTAAATCTATTCCAGAAAATAAAGTTAAATTTAACCTCAACAAACAAATATATTTTAACCCAAGTGAATCCTTAGGAATTGGAACTATCTCTGGTGTTGGAATTGGAAGCACTATCTCGTTCTCCAATCCAGGAGCTGGATTAACCCAGATATTCATTCCTACAAGAAATGTTTATCTTCCAAACCATGAACTTAACACTGGCGATATTGTAACTTATAAAAATAATGGTGGACAATCAATTGAAGTTAGATTAGGAACCAGTGCGGTTTACAGATTAAACAATAATTCCTCCCTATTCGTTGCAAGAGTATCTAAGGACATAATTGGAATTTCTACTTTCAAAGTTGGACTTGGAAGTACAGGAACTTTTGTTGGAATTGCTAGTACAACTTCTAGTAATGGACTTCTTAGTTTAACTGGAATTGGAACTGGAACTTATCATAGTTTCACTACAGTTAAAGAAAATGTCGTAAATGCTGAGGTAACTAAAAATCTCGTAACCGTATCTACATCATCTACTCATGGACTATCTTTAAGAGACTCTGTTGATGTTGCTGTAAATCCAACCACAACAACAACCATTACTGTTAAGTATAATGATCATAACAGAAGAATCGTATTTAATCCCAAAACATTCGTGGCAGGTAATGTAGATGTAACTGAAAATACAATTACATTAAGTAATCATGGATTTAGCAGTGGAGATAAAGTTATCCACACCGCCACAACCTCCTCTGGTGGATTGGAAGATGAAAATATTTACTATATTTTCAGATACAGTAAGGATAAGGTAAAACTTTGTAATACTGAATATGAAGCATTAAAATTTAATCCAAAAGTTGTAGATATATCTTCAGCTTCTGCAGGAACTTTATCTAAAATTAATCCATCTATTCATGGGTATAGAGGAGGCACGTTAAAATTTGATTTATCAGATTCTTCTCTTTCTTCCCTAAGCAACTCAACTCGTTATTCTGCATTTAATTTAAATATCTACTCTGATAGCAATTTCAAAAATGTATTTGAATCTAGTGCAAAAACTTCATCTTTTGAAGTTTCCAAAGTTGGTAGTATTGGAATTAGCACAAATGCAGCATTAACATTAACAGTTAGTAATAATATTCCAGAAAAATTATATTATAAGTTTACTCCAACTAACACTAGTTTTGTTTCCTCGGAAAAACAAGAAATTATTATTGACACTGAGGTTTCAGGAAACAATGAAATTAATTCAGTAAACAGCGATTATTCTGGATCTTTTGTGGTTACCGGAGTTGGATCTACTGAGTTTGAATTTAATCTATCTAAGGTTCCAGAAACCTCTTCTTATACGACATCAAATTCTATTATAAAGTATGCAACCGATTCTACCAGTGCTTATGGATCAATAGAAGATGTTTTAATAACATATGGTGGAAATAACTATCAGAATGTAGTTGGAGTATCAACAATAGTTGGTGTATCCACTAATATCAACAGAAAAGGATTTATTTTAGAACCATCCAGTTCATCAATTGGCAAAATTCTTTCCACAGAACTTGATAGTATTGGTTTTGATTATCCAACTGATAAAACATTGAGGCCTGTTTTAAATCTTCCAGAAATTCTTCAAATTGAACCACTTGCATCATTTGAATCTATCGGAATAACATCTGCTGGACAAAACTACTCTTTGGCACCTGGTTTAGTTGTTATTGATGGTTATACTGGAAAGCAAGTTAAAGATGTTGATTTGAGGTATAACCTTGGAGATACTGAGGTTCGCATTGTTAGAAATACATATGGAATTTTTGACACTGCACCAACAATTTTACCAGTAAACAATAGCAATGGCGTTGCTATCAATAACATTACATATGACTCTTCGACTAAAAAGGTTACTGTAGGATTAAATACCTCTTACAGTGATTCAGTTCCTTTTGTTGTTGGTGACAAAGTTTTAATCGAAAATGCCAGTGTGGGGGTTGGTAGCACAGGATATGGATTCAATTCCTCAGACTATGATTATACTCTCTTCACATTAATTGAAACAAATATTCCTCTTGGTGGAAGCATTGGAGTTGTTACTTTCAGTCTTAACGGAATTATTCCCTCAGGTAAATTACCTGGAAAATTTGATGCATCTAATTCATCCGCAAGAATAGTTGCAGAAAAAGATTTCCCAGTATTCCAATCAACACTTAAGAAAAATGATTTTATTCTTGGTGAAGTAGTAACTTCAAATGGGAATATTGGTAAAGTTGAAAGTTGGAATAATGAAATTGAAATATTAAAAGTTTCCACTACTAGTGACTATAGGATTGGAGAATTAGTCATTGGAGAGACTTCAGGAACACAAGGACAAGTAAAAAGAAAATATGATTTCAACGCTGAGGTAAAAACAGGGGCATCCTCCATTGTTAGAAAGGGATGGAGAAAAGAAACAGGATTCTTGAATTTCAATACAGAGAGATTGCCTGATAACAATTACTATCAGAATTTCTCATATTCATTAAAATCAAAAGTATCTTTTGAGAAATGGGATGATTCCGTTAGTGCTCTTAACCACACTGCAGGATTCTTAAAGTTTAGCGATTTAATTTTAGAGTCAACAGATAAAGTTTTTGATGGAGTATTTACTGAGGTATCTGGAAGTAATATTGATGTTGTATCTGATGTTAGTCGAGTCATTGATTTAAACTGCTATCCTTTCTTTGATTTAGTTTCAGAAAATGCTGTGGGAGAAGGTGCTGCTCTATCTGATGAGATATTCTTCTCAACAAGATCTTTAACCGATTATTTTGAATCTGTTGGAAATAGAGTTCTAACAATTGATGATATTAGTGGTAGTTTTAATGACGAACCAAGGCCAGAGAAGTTCTCTATTGTCCATAAGTTTGATATCAACCAAAGATTTAAGAAATTCTTCACTTTTGTTAGAGACAAGAGATTTACAGATGAACGTCAATCTTTAATGGTGAGCATTCTTCATAACAAGTCTCAAGCGTGGATTAATCAATATGGTAGAGTTGACTCTGTTTTAGATTTGGGATCTTTTGATTTTGGAATTTCTGGAACTGAGGGCCAATTAGAATTTTTCCCAACCAAGTTTGCAGTCAATAATTACAATGTAAGTTTTGCAAGTTTCGATATTGATCATGCTGTCACTGGCGTTGGAACAACTGCATTGGGTGGTGTTGTCAACATAGATTCTTCTCAGACATCTGTTTCTGCAGGAACAACCACAACCATTGTAGGAATCGCCTCCACCTATAGAGCTTCAAAAGTTCTTGTCGAAGTTGATGGAAGTAATGGAGAACTTGAGCATACAGAAATAAGTGTTATTCATGATGGATCCACGGTTGAATTATTGGAATTTGGAACCCTAACCACAGACACCGTAGATTCCTATGTTGGAACTGGACTGGGAACCTATCATGCAGAACTTTCTGGCGGAAGTTTAAATGTTAAATTTAGTCCTAATGTTGGAGTCGCGGCTACTGTAAATTCAATTGTAGTTTCTTTAGCAAGCACTGCCACTGGTGTTGGAACTGTTCTTCTGGGCGATACCTCTGAAAATATTGCAAGAGTCAACTCTGCCTATACCTCAATCGCATCTTCTGGTTCTCCAGGAATACATACGATTGCAGAATATACTAACTCTGGAACCATTGATTATTCTACTTCATATTGTTTGGTTTCAGTACATGACACCACAAATAATAAGTATCAACTATCTGAGGTAATTCTTCTTAATGATAGTTCTGATGTTTATATCACTGAATATGGAAATATTGACACTAATGGTGGAATAGGAACTATTGGAGCACTGAAAACATCCACAAAAACATCATTACAATATACTCCTCCAGCCAGTGTAAACACGCAAGTACGTGTATTCCAAATGGCAGTGGAGTTGGTGGAATTTGATGATACTTCAAAAACTGAAATTGATTTAAATAATGCCTCAATCACTGCTGGATATGGATTCTACTCTGGAACAGAAACTGATATCTTAAGACAGTTTGGGTTGCAGCATAAGGGAAGAAATGTATTCCAGAGAGACTTTAGTGGTAATGATTCTACAGTGGTTGATGTTACCAGCAATTTGATAAATGTTCCTGGACACTTCTTTGTGACTGGAGAGGAATTGACATATGCCTCTGACAGCACTGCAATCGGAATCGCTACAACTGCGTTTGCTGGTGTCGGTGCTACAGATGTATTGCCATCCACCGTATATGCCATTAAAGTTGATGATCAGAATATCAGACTTGCTAGATCTGCCGAAGATGCTCTAAAGTCTGTTCCAGTTCCTCTTGATATTACTTCTGTTGGTGTTGGAACAGAGCACTCATTTACGGCAAGAATTCCAAATACTAAGTGTATTATTGCCATTGATAATCAAATTCAATCTCCTATCGTTTCTACTGCCGTTACAACTGGAATTGGTAAGACAATTAGTCTAACTGATGACATTATTGAGTTTACTGGAATTACCTCATTCTTTGGTGGAGATTTAATTTTAATTGATGATGAAATTATGAAGATCAATACTGTTAGTGTTGGCAACACTAATCAAATATTGGTTGATAGGCAATGGATGGGTACAGGACTATCCACACATGTTGTTGGTGCAGCGGTAACAAGAGTTGAAGGTGATTATAATATTGTTGACAATAACATCAACTTCATAACAGCACCTAAAGGGCCAACTCCTTTAAGCAGCACTGCAAATCGTCCAGATGAAAGAGACTGGACTGGTATAACGACATTCTCAACTTTCCAAGGAAGAACATTCCTAAGATCTGCTCTAACTGATAGCACAAACGCTGCATACAATACTAACTATGTTTTTGATGACATCTCTCAAGGATTTAATGCAACTGAAAAAACTTTCACTTTAACTTCGGCAAATAATAATATCACTGGATTTAGTACAAATAATGCAGTGATACTAATTAATGGAATATTCCAAGGCCCAACTGGTTCTCTTTCAAACAATCAAGATTATAATTTAACCGAAGGTTCTGGAATAAGCAGTGTTACTTTTGCAGGATCTGCTACCTCTATTGCATATGATGCAAATAATGCATCTATTCCTGTAGGTGGAGTAATTGTTTCTGTTGGATCGACAGGTGGATTTGGTTATCAACCATTAGTTTCGGCGGGCGGTACTGCTGTTGTTTCCACATCAGGGACAATTTCTTCTGTTAGTATTGGAAATAGTGGTTCTGGATATCGTGCTGGTATTCAAACTGTCAATGTTGGAGTTACAACTCAAAACACAGGAACTCCTTCAATTGAAAATATTGGTACAGCAACAATTAGTGGAGGTAACATTGTAAGTGTTACCATTACAAATCCTGGGAGTGGATATACTACCACAAATCCACCAATAGTAATCTTTGATAATCCACTTTCATATTCAAACATTCCTTTAGAATATAGTAGCACATCTGTTTCTGGATTGGGAACGGAGGCAACTGTAGACATTGTTGTGGGACAAGGTTCTAGTGTTATTGATTTTGAAATTAAAAATCTTGGATATAAGTATGGCCAACAACAAATTCTCACAGTTCCTGTTGGTGGAAGCACCGGAATTCCTACAGATCCAACTAAAACTTTTGCAGAGTTTAAGTTAACAATTGAAAGAACAGAGTCTGATGAATTTGCTGGTTGGCATTTAGGAGAACTTGAGGTTCTTGATAAAATTGAAAGTGATTTCAATGGAATTAATAGATCATTTACTCTTAAGAGAAATACTTCTCCTTTAACAATTAGAGCCTCTGAAGGATCTTCAATTGACGTTCAGGCGACACTTCTCATATTCTTAAATGATATCTTGCAGGTTCCAGGAGAGGGTTATACTTTTACTGGTGGTAGCACTTTAACTTTTGCAGAACCTCCTAAAGGCCCCGCAGCTGACGGATCTTTTGCTGGTGACACATGCAAAATTCTTTTCTACAAAGGAAGTGGTGATGTTGATGTTACTTTCCGCGACGTTTTAGAAACCGTCAAAGAAGGTGACACATTACGTATTATGGGAGAAACTAAGCAGGATATTAGATTGGTTGATGAAGTAACTTCTTCTGACACTGTAAGTACACTTGCATACACTGGCCCTGGAATTGACGGAAATCCAGATAACAAGAGGCCTGTCACTTGGTGCAAACAGCGAAATGATAAATTTATTGATGGACAATTTGTCAGCAAGAGTAGAGTATTGAATGAGGCTTTGATTAACCCAACCACAAATATTATTCAATCTATTGGGACTGGTACAACAGTTGTCTTTGTAAGTAGCGTTAAATCTTTCTTCGATCCTCGAAATGAAAATCAATCAACACTAAATATCCAAAAGATAATTATTGTATCTCAAGATTCCGTTGTTGGTGCAGCTGCGACAGCAATTGTGTCTGTCGGAGGAACAATATCTTCAATTTCTATAAGTGATGGTGGCAAAGGTTATTCTTCAGCTCCTGCTGTTACGATAGGAAATCCTGTCGGATATGGAACAACAGCGAGAGCTAATGCTACTGCTACCCTATCTGGAGATGTGGTTACTTCAATCGCAGTTGGTTCCACTTCTGGATTTGGATACACAACTACTAGTGTTCCTCAGGTATTGATTGAACCACCAAGTTTGACTGCAGAGGTTAACACTTCCGCATCATATACCGGAGACTTTGGTGGAATTGTTGGTGTAAAAACAACTTCTGTTGGTGTTGCATCTACTGGTTTTGTTCTTGACTTCTTTATCCCAGTTGATTCTTTCTTGAGAGATACTTCAATTGTTGGATCTGCAGTGACAATAAGTGGCATTCAAACAGGATATTACTTCACTGTTTCAAATAGTAATGTTGGTAGTGGAGTAACTTCACTCTATCAAGATGGTTCTACTTTAGGAATAGGGACTCAGTTCTTAGATGGTATATTTGAAGCTGCTGCAGTATCTGTTGCAACCACAGCAGTTGCTGGTGTTGGAGTTACTTATGTTGCAAGAGTAACCACAAGTGTTTCCAATTTGGGAAATATTTCTGGAATTGGATTGACTGAATATTATGGAGACTTCTCCTGGGGAAGAATCGTACTTGGGGATAGAACAAATGCGAAAGCATTTAATGCATATACTCAAAATGGAATAACTGGAGTTTCAACATCAGCAAAAGTTACCAGAGTGAAACCATTAAAGCATACAGGCTATTCCTAACCCTAATAAATAAGTAAAAAAACGTCTAGAAATGTCAGCAATCATAACTGATCAACTTCGTATTTTGAATGCAAAAGAGTTTGTTGCGAGTGTGGCTTCAACCACTAATTCGTACTACTCTTTTGTAGGATTACCAAATCCGACAGATGTAGTCTCTAGCTGGGATACTAGTCCACCAGATCCTAGAGATAATTTTGACGAAGAGAATAATTATTGGGATACTATGATTGCTTTGAAGAAGATTGGATCTTCAGATATAAAGCAAGTTGTTAGAAAAGTAACCTGGGCTTCAGGTATTACCTATGACATGTATAGGCATGACATTAAGGCAGAAAATCCATCTAAACCTTCAAATGCCATTACCATTTATGATGCAAATTATTATGTAATGAACTCTGATTATAGAGTTTATATTTGTCTTCAAAATGGAACTAATCCAGAAAATACATCTGGTAGAGCATCTTTAGACGAACCAACTTTTACTGATTTAGAACCCAGAGAAGCGGGAACGAGTGGTGATGGATATGTTTGGAAATATCTGTATACTATAAGTCCAAGTGATATCATCAAATTTGATTCTACTGAGTTTATGCCCGTTCCTTTGGATTGGAGCACTAATTCTACCGTAGCTACTGTTAGAAATAATGCATCTACTAGTGGGCAGTTAAAAATAGTAACTGTAACCAACAGAGGTGTTGGCATGGGAACTGCTAGTAGAACTTATACTAAGGTTCCCATTAGAGGGGATGGAACTGGAGCAGAGTGTACTGTTGTGGTTAACAGCAATTCAAAAGTAGAATCTGTTACGATTTCTTCTGGCGGATCTGGATATACATATGGAACTGTCGATCTTGCTGGTGGTGGAGCACCGACTGGAACAACATCTCCAGTTTTTAATGTAATTATTCCCCCACAAAATGGCCATGGTGCAGATGTTTATAGGGAACTTGGAGCAAGAAATGCTTTAATTTATTCTAGAATTGAAAATGATAGCGAAAATCCTGATTTTATTACGGGCAATCAAATTGCCAGAATTGGAGTTGTTCAAAATCCACAAGCATTTAATTCAACTTCCAATTTAGATTTGGATAAAGCAAGTGCAGTATATGCATTAAAATTAACAGGTGCTGGTTATAGCTCTGCTACTTTTACCGCAGACTCTCGTTTCACACAAACTGTTGGGGTTGGTTCTACTGCTATCGGTAGAGTTGTTTCTTACGATTCAACAACTGGTGTTTTAAAGTATTGGCAAGATAGAAGTCTTGTTGGATTTAATACTGATGGGAGTCAAAACTCAGATCCTACTTACGGATTTAATCTACTTAGATTTACTGCAACTCCAGCGACTGGAGGATCAGTAAATATTCTTGGTGGCTCTACTACTTTAGCAATTCAAACAGGGTTCACAGGTATCTCAACTGTAATAAATAGTAGGACATATTACCTCGGTCAATCATTTACCCAAGGCGTCTCTCAACCAGAAGTCAAAAAATATTCTGGAAATATTATTTACGTAGATAATAGACCTTCGATTACAAGATCGACGAGTCAAAAAGAAGATATTAAAGTCATTTTGCAGTTCTAAAGAATTATGTCTCAGGAAACAAATCTCAATGTAGCACCATATTTTGATGATTTTGATGCAAATAATGACTACTACAAAGTATTATTTAAACCAGGATATCCAGTTCAGGCAAGAGAGTTAACAACTCTACAGTCTATACTGCAGAATCAAATCGAAAGATTTGGACAACACTTCTTTAAGGAAGGATCTAAAGTAATACCTGGAAACACCACGTATAATAAAGAATATTATGCTGTACAGATAGACAATGCTTTCTTAGGAATTCCCATATCAGATTATATTAGTCAGATACTTGGAGCAAAAATTACAGGACAAGTATCTGGAGTTACTGCTATTGTAAATAAAATTATTTTAGCAAATGAGTCTGAGAGAGGAAATACTACTCTATATGTAAATTATTTGTCATCAAACTCTCAGGATAATCTTTCTGGATTATTTTTAGACGGAGAGTCATTAGAAGTAAATGCAACAATAGCATCCGCAAATACAATTATTGCTGTCGGTGAACCTTTTGCAACCACCATTGCAGACTCTGCAACTGCAATTGGATCTGCATTCTCCATTTCAAATGGAATTTATTTTGCAAAAGGACAATTTCTTGGCGTATCTGATGAAACAATTCTTTTAGATCAATATGACAACTCTCCCAATTATAGAATAGGTTTATTAATTAATGAGGAGATTGTCAATTCAGATATTGATAATTCCTTAAATGACAATTCAAAAGGTTTTAATAATTATTCTGCTCCAGGTGCAGATAGATTAAAAATCACCGCATCTTTATTCAAGAAAGAATTAGATGATTTTGATGATAATAATTTTGTAGAATTAGCCACAGTCACAAACGGAAGATTAAGAAGTAAGAAAAATACAACAGATTACAACATCATTGCAGATGAACTTGCTAGAAGAACATATGCAGAATCTGGAGACTACTATGTAACTCCATTTGATGTCTCTTTGAAAAACTCCCTGAATGATGGTATTGGAAATAGAGGAATATTTAATTTAAATCAACAAACTTATGGTGGTTCAAGTCCCTCCGATGACTTGGCATTATATCAAATTTCTCCAGGTAGAGCTTTTGTTAAAGGATATGATGTTGAAACAATTGGAACCTCATACTTAGATGTTTTAAAACCAAGAACAACAAAGGTTTTAAACAATCAGTCCATAAACTATAGCACTGGAGCTACACTAAAACTCAACAGAGTTCATGGTGCTCCTACTATTGGAATAGGTAATACATACGTTTTAAGCTTAAGAGATTCTAGAGTAGGATCTAATCAAACTGCATCTGCAGGTAAAGAAATTGGATTAGCAAGAGTTTATGATTTTAATTTAGAATCTGGATCATATACTCTTTCAAATCTTGATATTAACCAGTGGAAAATTTCTTTGTTTGATGTTCAGACATTTACAGAAATATCATTAAATGAACCAATTACTTTATCAACACCAACTTTTGTTGAAGGAAAGCACAGTGGTGCCAGTGCATTTATAAGCACCTCAGTAACTTCTAGTGCATCTTTGACTCTTTATGATACAAAAGGAGATTTTGTTAAAAATGAACCATTTATTTTCAACGGTGTTGAAAACAGTAGAGTAGCCATAGCAGTAACATCCTTTGGTATTTCGGATGTTAAATCAGTTTCTCATATAGTTGGTTCTGCATCGACATTTACTGCTGATACAATTCAAACAGAATTATTAAACATTGGTGTATCAACAATTAGTGGATTTTCTGGTTCTGGTGGAATTAGCACAATTTCTAGTATCAATCCACAGTTTCCAGGACAATTAAAGGCAAAAAATCTTCTTAAATTTAGTAATCAAACTTCTCCTGATCCAGTTTTTGCAGAAGTTGTTAGTGTTGGATCTTCTGTTGTAACTGTGACAGGAATTCAAACCGTCACAGGAGTTGTTGATGGAGACTTGCCTGCAAGTCAGTTAGCTATTTCTAATCTCGCAGTTATTTCAACCAATCTTGAAGGAACTGATGATGACTCATTCTTTACCGAACTTCCAAAACAAAACATTTATGAGGTTGATTTAACTGATGCATCTCTTAGCATAAGAAAGTCATTTGATGTAACCATTAGTAGTGGCCAACTTTCTTCTGCAGTTAGTGCGGGAACTAATGAATCTTTCTTACCATTTACTAATTCAAGATATGAATTAATCAAAAAAGATGGAACAATTGAAGCATTAACAACAGACAAGGTTGATATTAGTGCCGATGGAAGTCAAATTCAAATCTATAATCTTAGTTCTGGAAATGATGATGCAACTCTGATTGCAACTCTGAAAAAATTAAAACCAAAATCAAAAGTTAAACTGCAAAATAGAGTTTCTAGTTTGATTGTAGATAAATCAAAATCAACATCTTCTGGAATCGGAACTACTACTTTAAATGATGGGTTAACTTATGATAACTATGCATATGGAACAAGAGTTCAAGATAGTAAAATTTCCCTTAATGAACCAGATATTATCACAATTCACGGCATTTATGAGTCTGTAAACACCTCCGATCCTTCGGCACCCAAAGTTACACTGTCTTCAATTAGTGGCCCAACTGGAAGAACCTCAGATATTGTCATTGGTGAAATGATGAAAGGACAAAGTTCTGGAGCCATGGCTATTTGCGCTGAGAGATTAACAGATTCTCAAATATCGTTCATTCACAAAAATAATAAAAACTTTAAAGAAGGTGAAGTAATAACTTTTGAAGAGTCTAATATTGTTGCATCAATCACAACTATAGAGACTCCGAGTATCAATATATCCACTCGTTATACATTTGATAATGGGCAAAAAGAATCTTTCTATGATTATGGATTTTTAACTAGAAAGTCTGATGCTAAAGAACCAAATAGAAAACTTAGAGTATATTTTGCTAGTGGATATTATGAGTCAACTGATGATGGTGACATAACAACAGCACAATCTTATAACTCTTTTGATTATGATACTGAAGTACAAACTGTCAATAATATAAGAAATACTGATATTATTGACATTAGGCCTAGAGTTTCTTCTTATACTTCATTTGTTGGAGGAAGATCTCCATTTGAGTTTCATGGAAGAACGTTTACTGGATCTGGAGATTCTGCTGCAAATATTTTAGCATCAGATGAAACAATCGTAACGAATTATTCTTTCTATCTTGGTAGAATTGATAGAGTTTACTTGACACCAACCGGAAAATTCCAAGTTAAATATGGAACTCCTGCAGAAGCTCCTCAATTACCATCTCAAATAGATGATGCTTTAGAAATAGCAACTATAAATCTTCCTCCATATCTCTATGATGTATCTGATGCATCCATTAGATTCTTAGATCATAAGAGATTCAAGATGTCTGATATCAAACGTCTTGAGAACAGAATTAAAACACTTGAATACTATACATCATTATCTCTCCTTGAGATGAGTACCTCAAATCTCTTTGTTCCCGATTCTTCAGGTGTCAATAGATTTAAGTCTGGATTCTTTGTTGATAATTTTACTTCATTCTTAGCACAAGAAACTTCTATTGAACTTAAAAATAGTGTAGATTTAAACAATCAGGAAATTAGGCCAAAACATTATACAAATTCTGTTGATTTAATTTTTGGCCCTACAGGAAGTATCGCTTCTGGGGATGATATCGCATTTGTTACTCCAGAAGGAAATAATATTTCTAAAACTGGGGATATTATTACTTTAGACTATAGTGAAATTGAATGGTTAAGACAAACTTTTGCAACTAGAACTGAAAGTGTAACACCATTCTTGATTAGTTTCTGGAGTGGAAACATGGAAATGTCTCCGCCTTCTGATAACTGGGTTGATACTGTTAGTGTTGAAGCAAGAGTTATTGATACAGAAGGTAATTTTGCTCAAACTATTGCGGAGGCATCCAGAACCCTTAATGTAGATCCTCAAACTGGATTTGCACCTACAATATGGAACTCATGGCAAACTAATTGGACTGGTGAGGAAAGTTCAGCTGCAAGATCTACAAGAGATGTTAGACAGAGAAGAGGGAACGATGGGACATTTACTGAAACCATTCAGAATACATTTACAGATACTGTTGAGAGAGGTGTAGAAAGCAGAACAGGAACTAGAACTGCCGTTATTGAGCAATTTGACAGAACCTCTCAGGGAAATAGAGTTGTTAGTAGAGATCTAATCTCTTTCATGAGATCTAGAAATATTCAGTTTAATGCTGAAGCCGTAAAACCACAAACTCAGATTTATCCTTTCTTTGATGGTGTTGATGTTTCTGCATTCTGTGTTCCAAAACTTTTAGAAATCGCAATGATTTCTGGATCATTCCAAGTTGGAGAAACTGTTGTTGGAAGAACAAGGCCTATCGGCGTCCTTCCTCTTGATACCAGAAATGTTGATGCAAGCATTACGTTTAGAGTTGCAGCAACAAATCATAAAGAGGGCCCATTTAATTCTCCATCAAGAAGGTACACCACAAATCCATATGATAGACAACAATTATCTGGATCATATTCATCAACTTCTTCTATTCTAAACATTGATACTTTCTCACTGTCAAACCAACCTGAGGGAACATTCTCTGGATACGTTGAAACAGGGATGATTTTAGTGGGACAAACCAGTGGTGCTCAAGCAACAGTAACCAATCTCAGACTTATATCTGATATATCTGGCACTATACAAGGAAGTTTCTTTATTCCAAATCCAAATAATACTTCAAATCCAAGATTTGAGACTGGAGATAAAGTTTTTACTCTTATTAACAATGTTGATAATGATCCAAATTCAGCAACTTCAATTGCTCAAGAAGGATTTATCTCCTCTGGAACATTAGAAACTACTCAAGAAACTATTGTCTCTGTGCGAAATGCAAGAGTTGACAGAGTAAGTGCTATCCAAGAAAGAGATGTTGCTAGAGTAACAGGAACAGAAATTCTTGATACTCAAGTTATTGCTTCTTCGTTCCAATCAGATCCACCTCGCAATACAGATCCATTATCACAATCCTTCTTAGTTGATGAAGACTCTGGAGTCTTTATAACTAAGTGCGATGTATTCTTTGAAACAAGGGATGAAAATGACATTCCCATTACGATGCAAATCAGAACAATGGAGAATGGACTTCCAACTACAAGAGTTCTTCCCTTCTCTGAAGTAAACTTAACTCCATCAGAGGTAAATGTTTCTGCAGATGGTTCTGTTGCCACTACATTTGATTTTAGAGCTCCAGTTTATCTTGAAGGTGGACGAGAATATTGTGTAACCCTGCTATCATCTTCAACACAATATAACGTGTTTATTTCTAGGGTTGGAGAAGTTGATTTTATTACACAGACATTTATTTCAAACCAACCATATCTTGGATCTCTGTTTAAGTCACAAAATGGTTCTACATGGGAACCAAGTCAGTGGGAAGATCTTAAGTTTACCCTATACAGAGCAGACTTTGTTGAAACGGGTTCTGTTGAATTCTATAGTCCAGAATTAACTGAGGGTAATAGAGGCATTGCACAGTTGATGCCAAATTCTCTTAACTTAAATTCCAAAGAAGTCAGAATTGGTATTGGATCTACTTTGCAGGACACTGTACTCACTTTTGGCAATACTATTACTCAACTTGGAACTGATGGTTCTGGCAAATATGTTGCAAACGCAGGTGTTGCAACCGATACTCTTCGTATCATCAATGCAGGTATTGGTTATACTCCAGGTGTAGGACACTCCACATTTAATAATGTTCCTCTTACCACCATAACCGGAAATGGAAGAGATGCACGAGCAGAAGTTACCGTTAGAAATGGAATAGCTATTGGAGCAACAATAGTCTCCTCTGGTAAGGGATATGTTCAAGGTGACGTTCTTGGAATAGGAACAATTGGAAACAATTCTCTTGGACTTGGAGCAAGATTATCAGTTGTGTCAATCGCACAAACTAGTCAATTTGTTCTTCATAACGTTCAAGGAGACTTCTCAATAACAGGTGTTGGAAATACTCTTCAGTTTGTTAACAACTCTGGAGTTACAACAGATGTAAATGCGGCTCAAGGTGGTAACGTTTTAGTTAATGAAATTATAACAAATAATGACGGACTTCATATTCAAGTCAATCATAAAAACCATGGTATGTATTTTGACGAAAACTTTGTAACAATTTCAGACGTACAAACTGATATCATACCAACTAGATTGTCTGAAGCCTATGATTCTTCATCAACTAGTCCATTAGTTGTTGATAGCATCTCAAATCTCACTTTATTTGAAAATGTTGGTGTTGGAACAACAAATGCTGGTTATGTGTTGATTGGCGATGAAATCATATCCTATGAAGATACGACTAGCACCACTCTTGCTGGAACAATCACTAGAGGAGTTGATTCGACAACATCTAGAAATTATCCAGTGGGAACTCCTGTTTTCAAATATGAGTTGGGAGGAGTTTCTCTTAGAAGAATTAATAAAACTCACAACTTGGAGAGTGTAACTGTTGCAAATCCAATAGGATTTGATTCTTACAATGTAAAACTTGATATGGGTGCAGCAGGAACAGGAAGAACAACTTCAGATGGTTATCCATCGTTGTTTGTAGGAGAAACTAAGTTTGCTGGAGGAGATTCCATAAAGGCAACTCAAAATATTCCTTATGAAATTATAACTCCATTAGTTCAGAACCTCAACGTTCAGGGAACATCTGTTGATGCAGAGGTTAGAACTGTAAGTAGTAGAAGTCTTAGTGGATCTGAAACGCCCTATGTAGATAGGGGATTTGAACCAATTACATTAAATGAACCAAATTATTTGGAAAATGCAAGATTGATTGCATCAAGAGTAAATGAAACTAACAAAATTACATCAATTTCTGGAAATAAATCTATGAACTTGAGAGTTAATCTCAATAGTACAGATTCTAGAGTAAGTCCTGTTATTGATACTCAAAGAGTGAGCGCAATTTTCACCTCAAATAGAGTCAATGATATTGTAACTAATTACATTACTGATAGTAGAGTTAATAGTCTTCTTGATGATCCAACGGCTTTCCAATATATTTCCAAGGAAATAACTTTAGAAAATCCCGCATCATCCCTTAAAATTATTGTTGATGCTCATGTTAACATTCACTCCAACATAAGAGCATTCTATTCTATAAGTGAATCTAGTAATTTTGAACCTATTTTTGTTCCCTTCCCAGGATACAATAATATTAATGATAGAGGAGAGATTATTGATGTTGCGGATAGCGATGGACTTCCTGATACTTTCATTGCTCCATCCAAACTCATTGGATTTAGAGACAATGATGTTGACTATAAGGAATATTCATTCACCATCGATGAACTTCCTTCATTCAAATCTTATAGAATTAAACTTATTATGACATCTACCAATCAGGCACATGTTCCTAGAATGAAAGACTTGAGAGTTATTTCCTTAGCGTAATATGGATTATTTAAAAGTCAAAGGACACTCTAACCTCTATAGAGATCCCGAAACAAATTCCATAGTGAATAAAAATTCTATGCAATATCAAGAATACATTTCTAGAAGAGACTCAAGAAGTGAGGAAAATCAAAAGATAGACGATCTTGAGTCTGACTTTGCTAGAATGAAAGAGGATATAAATGAAATTAAAAATTTACTTAGGAGTTTAGCAAATGAGCCCAGATGATATAGAACTAACCAACTTATCAAAAAGTTTTGCATATACAAAAATGGCATCTGAGATAGATAGTATTGATGATAAAGATTCTTTGAAAAATATTGCAAAGTCATTTTGTAAACTTTATTATAAACAACAGGAAACAATGATAGCGATAGGAGTTCCATCAAATGGCTAGTAGAGAGGTTGTCTTTGACGAGGACTCTGGAACTCCCTTTGTTTCAAATTTAACCATTCAAGGTGGTGCTAGTTTTAGTAACACCTTTGAAATAAAGAAACCAAACGGAACTGCTTTTGACTTAACAGGATATAGTGGTTCTGCACAAATAGCAAAAAGTGTTGCGGTTGGTGCTACTCTAGGTGCTACTAAAACTTTTACCGTTGGAATAACCAGTGCTGCCGCAGGACAAATAAAAGTTTCTTTAGCAGCAACTGTTACCAGAGAAATTAGTGCTGGTAGATATGTTTACGATTTATTGGTAACAGATAGTCTTGAGCAAGTAGATATCCTCAGTACAGGGATTGCTGTTGGACAAACTGCAGGTGTGGGAACAACGGCATTTGTTTTAAACAAGATAACCAATGTTGCAGTTGGAGATTCTATATCAGTAGGAGCAGCAATAACAACCATACCCGTTGTTTCTATTGCATCAACTCTAAACAAAGTGTTCATAGGAACTGCTAATACATCTCCTCTAGAGATACTTCCAGGAACTGCAGTTACTTTTACAAGAGTTGGTTCTGCCTCTACAATCTATAGAATTGTTCAAGGTGACATAATTGTGAAGGCTGCTATATCAGAATCACCCTAAATACTACAAGGAAACTTGTGATTAAATGGCACAACCAGCAAGTAGAACAGATTTAGTAAATTATTGCAAAAGAAAACTGGGGGCACCAGTTTTAGAGATTAACGTTGCCGACGAGCAAATTGATGATCTTGTAGATGATGCCCTACAATTTTTCCATGAAAGACACTTTGATGGTGTACAACCAACTTTCTTGAAATATCAATTTACTCAGGATGATATTGATAGGGGTAGAGCTCCCGCAGGAAACGAACCAAATGCAGGAATTGTAACTTCCACTGCAGAAGCAACAATTGTTGGGGCTGCTGTTACATTTACATATAAAGAAAATAGTAATTACATACAAATTCCACCATCAATTATAGGGATCAATAAAATCTATAAGTATGATGGAACTAACACTGTATCAAATAATATGTTCAGTGTTAGATATCAAATGTTTTTAAATGACGTATATCACATGGGTTCGATGAACCTTCTAAATTATGCAATGACTAAAACATATCTTGAAGATATTGATTTTTTATTGACAACTCATAAACATATAAGATTTAATCAAAGAGTTGATAGACTTTACTTAGATATTGATTATGGTGATGTTAGAGTCGATGATTATATAATCTTAGATTGTAATAGACTTGTTGATCCCAATGACTTTACTAGAGTATATAATGATAGTTTCCTAAAATTATATTTGACATCTTTAATTAAGAGACAATGGGGACAAAATTTAATTAAATTCCAAGGAGTAAAACTTCCAGGTGGAGTTGAACTTAATGGTAGACAAATATATGATGACGCACAAAAAGAACTAGATTCAATAATGGAGAGAATGTCTAACACATACGAATTGCCTCCATTAGACATGATTGCTTGATAACATGTTAAATCCATTCTTTCTTCAAGGTTCTTCAGGGGAACAAAGTTTAGTTCAAGATTTGATCAATGAACAGTTGAGGATGTATGGTGTTGAGGTTCATTATTTGCCTAGACAGTATATAACTCAAAACACCATACTAAGAGAGGTTATTGAATCTAAATTTGACAATGCATATCCAATAGAGGCGTATGTCAATAATTATGATGGATATGGAGATAATACTCAACTACTTTCCAAATTTGGTATACAGGCGACTAATGAGTTAACTGTAACAATATCCAAAGAGAGATTTGAACTTTATGTTTCTCCATTAATCAAGAATATACCAAACATAAAACTTTCTACTAGGCCAAAAGAGGGAGATTTGATATGGTTTCCTCTTGGCGATAGATTATTTGAAATTAAATTTGTAGAGCATGAAAAACCTTTTTATCAACTTCAAAAAAATTATGTCTATGAGTTGAGATGTGAACTCTTCAGATATGAGGATGAAGTTATTGATACTGGGATTGAAGAAATTGACGATAGTGTATCTGAAGAGGGAAATATAAGAACTTTAACTCTAGTTGGATCTGGTGTTACTGCATCTGCCATCACAGGTATTATGACTAGTGGTGCTTTACAGTTAATCACTCTCACAAATAGAGGCGAAAAATATATTAACGCTCCAACTGTTGCAATTTCATCAGCACCTGACACTGGATCTAGAGCAACAGGTATCTCTACTTTAATAAGCGGAATAATTAATTGTGAGGGAACCAAAGTAGGTAAAAAGGTTCAAAACGTTTTTATTACTAATCCAGGATATGGATATACTACAGCGCCTGGCATAGTCTTTATTCCAGAATATAATGATCCTGGTGTTGGTGCAGCTGCAACTACTATTATTTCTGACAATACAATTGGAATTGTAACTCTCACATCAGGTGGTTCAGGATATACAACAACACCTTCTGTAACTTTCAGTTCTCCAGGAGGACTTGCTGGACTTGGAACAACTGCCACAGGTGTTGCTGTTATAAGCACTGCTGGAACTGTTTCCAATGTTTATATAACAAATGCGGGTGCTGGATACACAGAGGCACCTACAGTCACAATAGGTTCTCCATACATTAGCGGAGGTGGGGACTTTATTGATACTGAAACTATCACGGGATCCAGCAGTGGAACCACTGCCATAGTTAAATCCTGGAATTCTTCTACAAATACTTTGAATATTTCCAATTTGACTGGAGAATTTACTGTTGGTGAGGTAATAACTGGTTCCGAAAGTAATGCCACTTATCAAATCAGAGTCGTTGAAGACGATAATATTGTTAATAGTTATCCAGACAATGATACATTCCAAACTGAGGGAGACTCTATCTTAGATTTTAGTGAGATAAATCCATTCGGAACTCCATAGTATAAATACTATTATCCTTAAGCATTGATTAATAAAAGTAGGTAATACTATGTTTGAGTATTTTTATCACGAAATTTTAAGAAGAACTATTGTATCTTTTGGTACACTGTTTAATAATATTGAAATTCAGCAAACAGACTCTTCAGATAATGTCAAAAATGTAGTCAAAGTTCCTCTTGCTTATGGCCCTACTCAAAAGTTTTTAGCTAGGATTGAGCAGTCTGCAGACTTGAGTAAGAAAGTTCAAATTTCATTACCAAGAATGTCATTTGAATTTACTGGACTGCAATATGATCCATCTAGAAAAGTAACAACTACTCAAACTTTTGTCACACAGAATGTAGAAGATAAGAGTGAGGTTAGAAAGGCATATATGCCAGTTCCTTACAATATGTCATTTGAATTATCAATATATACCAAATTAAATGATGATATGCTCCAAATTGTGGAGCAAATTTTGCCATATTTTCAACCATCATACAATCTAACCGTAGATTTGGTTGAGTCTATTGGAGAAAAAAGAGATATACCAGTTGTCATAGAAAATATTTCTATGCAAGATGATTATGAAGGAGATTTTAATTCTAGAAGAGCATTATATTACACTATAAGATTTACCGCCAAAACATACATGTTTGGCCCAGTTCAAGATACTTCTGCAGCATCGAAAGATATTATCAAAAAAGTTTCTATTGGATATGTTGCTGGAGACGCAACAAAAAGTCCATCCAGAGATATTACATATTCTGTTATACCTAGAGCGATTAAGAGTTATACAGACAACGTTGTTACAAATCTCTCTAGCGATATTGGAGCATCAGGAAAATATGTTGAAGTTAATGATTCCTCAGTAATTCCTGATGGAAGTTATATTGTTGTCGATAATGAGGAAATGTATGTTCTCAGTATTATTTCCGATACTAAAATTAAAGTTGAGAGAGGAAAAGATGGAACAGGAGCCGCTTCTCACGTATCAGGAGCAGAGGTAAAACTGATCACTGATGCAGATGACGCTGCAATTGAAATTGGTGATGATTTTGGATTTGATGGATTGTGATTAGTATGACAAAAAAATTTGATGAGTTAAATGATGCATTTGATGTATCTGGGGATATAGTTTCTAGTGAGATTGAAAAAATTGAACCTGAAAGAGAGAGGCGAGATATAAACGGCAATGATGTCAAAAAAGATTATGAATACACTAGAGGCAATTTATATTCTTTGATCGAAAAGGGGCAAGAGGCTATCAATGGCATTTTAGAACTTGCCCAAGAGAGTGAGATGCCTAGGGCTTATGAAGTTGCTGGACAATTAATTAAAAACGTCGCTGATGCCACTGATAAATTAATGGAACTTCAAAAGAAATTGAAGGATGTTGAAGAAGAGAAGCAATCTAAAGGCCCATCTACAGTCAATAATGCCTTGTTTGTTGGTTCAACAGCAGAATTGGCAAAGATGCTCAAGTCTGGACTAAAGGAAGAAGATAAATAAAATATGGGAGAGAAATCCCAAAGTAATTTTACTTATAGTTCAATGGCGGCTGCTGAGAATAACAATTTGCCATCTTTAGATGATTTTCTTATTGAGGAGGATTTACCTTCTGTAGAAGATTATCTTGAGAAAGAAGAAGAGGAATTAATAACTGAAGAAGTTGAAACTATTGAAGATGTTAATGGGAACACCTTCGCAGAGGTAAAGGATATTGTTCCACCCTGGCCAGAACTTCTCCGTCTTATCAATGACGTTAGAGAAGAAATTCCACAAATTCCAGAAATTAAATATTATGACGTAGAGTTAGAAAAACTTTGCGAAGTAATTGATGGTATTAAAGATTCAATACCAGAAATACCAGAATTTCCTGAAGTAAAATATTACGATAAAGAAATTGAAGCAATATGTGAGCAAGTAGATTTAGTTCGTTCTTTTATATCCGAAAAGATAGAAGAGTTACCAGAAGTAAAATATTATGATGAGCAAGTAAAAGATATAGAAGATAGAATAGAATCTATCAATCAAAACATCACAAGTCTCCCTCAACCAAAGTATTATGAGGAAGATTTATTCTCAATAAAAAAAGATATTGAGAATGTAAAAAACTCTATCCCTACATTTCCCAAATGGGTTAATGAAGTTAATGAAGTACCAGATTTTTCTTGGATAGGCAAAACCTTCAGTGTTATCGATGATGATTTTATCAAGGTAACCGACACAATTGATGTTTTACGTGAGACTGTAGATCTCAATCTTAAGGAACTGTCTGAAGATATTGATAAAAAAAGATTTGAAGGTAAAGTAGAACTTACCACCAAATCTGAGGAAATACAAAATAAAATTCAAGAAGAGAAGGATAAAATTTGGAAAGAACTAAGAGAATCATCACTCAAAATATGGGAATATCACAAAGAATTTAAGGACGATGATAGAAAATTAAAGAAACAAATACTTGGCGAATACAATTCTCTAAAACAATCTCTTAGTGACAAAATAAGTCAATTCAATGAAAATAGTGTAAAAACTGATAAGTTACTTTTAAATTATTTTGAGGATTTGAAGAAAGAAATTTCCAATATTCCTGAAATAAAATATTATGATGATGAACTTAGAAAAGTTAATCTTCAAATAAAAGAAATAAGGAATTTAGTATCTGCAATAAAATTAGAACAAAAAGTCATTCAAGAATCTTTAGAAGAGGGACTTTTAAATGAACCTCCAAATGAAAAAGAATCTGTAGGAGGACAAAAAGATCCATTAACACCAATGGATCAAAAGTTTGCAACACTGGATGATCTTGCAGGCCACTATAGATTGTTTATTAATAGAATTCAACAACAAATTGCTACCATTGGTGGAGGTGGTGCTGGATTTATCAAAGATTTAGATGATGTAACTTTTGACGCTGGAATTGGCACTAATAAGTTGTTGATTTATAACGGCTCTAAGTGGGTTGGAATTGCAAGCACCGCGTTAAGTGGATCGACATCTTTAGTTCAACTGACTGATGTTGATGACTCCAATTTAGGTGATGGTAGATTTTTAAGATATGATGCATCTGCAGAAGAATTTACTTTTGAACCAGTATCAGCGACTAATCTAGAACTTATAGCAGGAGATATTCAGTCTGGTATATTGACAACCACTAGCACAAGTGATGCTGCTGTCATGAGTATTAGTGCATCTACATATAGATCTGTCAATTATCAGATTCAAGTTACTAGAGGAACTAACTATAATATGACAACCATTAATGTTATACATGATGGCACAGATACGTATATGACAGAATATGGAACAATCAACCAACCTGTTGGTATTGCAACATTTTCATCTGATATAAGTGGGGGATCTCTCCGATTGATTGGACATCCGTCTTCCTCATCAAGTACAACATTTAAAGTTATATTTACTGCTTTACAGGTATGAAAACTTTTAAACAGTTTGTTTCGGAACAACCAACCAATAGTGTAGGAAACGGTGGGTACACGCGCTCTGCAGACGCTTCTGGCCCTGTTGCAGGAGACGATAAGAGGTTGTTTAGAGGCCCTGATGATTTACTTTCTCAAGATTTTCAAACACCAGCAGAGACTGGGGAAGATAGATATGCAAGATTTTCAAGCATTTATCCTGTGATGAAAGTTAGTTTATCAAATAATGATGGGGACGGCCCATCCATAGATTCTATGGTTGCTGCATCTAAAGAATTTGTTGCCAAAATGGATGATGCTAGTTATGAGAGGGTAAGAAAAAACTTTAGACAGTTTAGAGAGTCTTGGACTAATAAATATAAAAAGAGTATTGACTGCTCTAATCCGAAAGGATTCTCACAAAAAGCACATTGTGCCGGACGTAAAAAGAGAGCTAAAAAATGAGCAACCCTCGTATTCCAAGAAAACCTGGACAACCAGCAAATTCCAAGAAACATTCTGATCTCTATACGGATGAAAATCCAAAAGGAACAATTCATGGACTTGGATTTAAAGATGTTGCAACCTCTAAAGCATCTGTTTCTAAAATTCGCAATTCATCAAGATCTCATGCTCACAAAATCCAGGCAGCAGTTGCTATGGAGCAGAGAGCAAGAGAAATGGGCAAAACTTCAGAAGCAGCTGTGTATAGAAAATTTATCAACTCAATGAAAGAGAAGACTAAAAAAATGAATGAAGCAAAAGATCACGAATATTCCATGGCAAGAACACAACTTGCTACGGTGATGAGTGCAGCTAAAAGACTTCGTTCAAAAATGAAAGGTGAAGGAGAAATTGAGGCTTGGGTACAATCAAAAATTACCAAAGCTGCAGATTATCTTGATACTGCTGCCGATTATGTTGATAGTGGTGAAATGAATGAAGAGATGAAGAAATGTCCTTCAGGACAATATTATTGCTTTACTGACAAAAAGTGTAAAAAAATTCCCATGGGTTATCATGTAGGTGGTAGAGGTATGCTTGAGAAAGATACCGAAACTAAAAAGTCAAATGGTAATGGTAATGGTAACGGTAATGGTAGTGTTTCTAACGGTAATGGTAATGGCAATGGTGGTAATGGCAATGGGAGTGGTAATGGTGGATCCAACGGTGGGGGAATGGGAGAAGAAGTAGTTCATGAAGGCGGTGACTTACGTCAGTGGTTCAAAGGATCCAAATCAAAAGATGGTAAAGGTGGTTGGGTTAATGTTGTAACTGGTGGCACATGTGCCAGTGATAAACCTGGAGAGGGAACACCAAAATGCGTCTCTTCAAAGAAGAGAGCAAGTATGACTAAGGCAGAGAGACTTTCTGCTGCTAGAAGAAAAAAGAAAGCAGATCCTGGACAACAGCAAAAAACAGGTGCTGCTAAACCAACTTATGTAAGTACTGAAAGCCCTCGGAAAAAATCAATGAAAGAAGGAAAAGATCACCCTAAAAATGTAAAGGGTATTGCAAAAGAACTAGATAAAGCAGTTGAAATGCATAAGAGTCAAGCAAAAAGACTCAGAAAAGCTGGAATTTCAGAGGGTTCAGATAAAAAGGGTAAGGGCAGCGGAACTAAAGATGCCTGTTACCATAAAGTAAAATCTCGTTACAGTGTTTGGCCTAGTGCGTATGCGTCAGGAGCACTAGTCAAATGTCGGAAGGTAGGCGCTGCAAACTGGGGCAACAAGTCTGAAGGACTTTCCTGGGATCAACTAACAGAGAAGTGCTGGCCTGGATACGAGAAAAAAGGAATGAAGACAATGTTTGGAAAAAGATATCCAAACTGTGTGAAAAAGAAAGCAACTAGAAAAGAGCAGGTTGAAGAGGCGGTAAGACTCCCTGCTAAAAATGGCAATCTAATTGATACCTATTTCTTTTTCCGTGGGAAATATTATGCATTAAAAATGTTTTTCCCACAAATTTCAATACCTAAAAAATCTGATGTAGAATCTCAGGTTCAAAAGGTATATCCTGGCGCAAGATTAGCAACCTACAAAGTCACGGACTATGAACCAGGACAACCAATCCTCCATGCAGAAGAAAGCAGAGGATACAGTAAAACAGTTGAGGAAACTTTTGAATATGACTCAGGAACACCAACAAAAATCACTGAGAAAACCGAAGGGGCATTAGAAGAAAAAAAATCAAATGATCCCTGTTGGGACACTCATGAAATGAAGGGAATGAAGAAAAAAGGAAACCGTATGGTTCCCAATTGTGTTCCCAAGGAAGAATTTGTTTCTGAAGAAGATTATGATCGTATGAAAGATCGCCGCATGGAGCGTGGTGGTGTTGGTAGTAATGTTGATTACAGCAAACCACCCGGTAAACCAAACCTTGCAGGTAAGAAGAAACCAAAGAGTGGCGGTATGTCTGCACTTGATTTTGTAAAAGCAGATATTCGTTCTAAGTATGGTAAGGGCGCTCTCATTGACACCAAAAAGAAAAATGAAGAAGTTCAATATGAAGATTGGCAAAAAGAGAACCGTAAAGACAAGACTGATGGTTTGAGCCAAAAAGCAGTTGATGCATATCGCAAAGAAAATCCAGGATCAAAACTCAAAACTGCTGTCACTAAAAAACCATCCGAATTAAAAGCAGGTTCAAAAGACGCAAATCGTCGTAAGTCATTCTGTTCTAGAATGAAAGGAATGAAAAAGAGACTTACCTCTGCTAAAACTGCTAGAGATCCAGATAGCAGAATCAATAAAGCCCTTAGACGTTGGAATTGCTGAGTGAACTATGTCTGATAATGTATATCTTGGTAATCCCAATTTAAAAAAAGCAAATACACCGATTGAATTCACGGAAGAACAAATCCTAGAATTCTTAAAGTGTAAGGAAGATCCTGTCTACTTTGCTAATAAGTATATAAAGATTGTTTCCTTGGATGAAGGACTCACTCAGTTCCATCCATATCATTTTCAAGAGAAGTTAATTAACAACTTCCACAACAACAGATTTAATATCTGTAAAATGCCACGACAGACTGGTAAATCCACTACAGTCGTATCTTACCTTTTGCACTATGCTGTTTTCAATGACAGTGTTAACATTGGTATTCTGGCAAACAAAGCAGCAACCGCAAGAGAACTTCTTGGAAGGTTACAGACTGCATATGAAAACTTACCTAAATGGATGCAGCAGGGTATCATAGCATGGAACAAAGGATCTTTGGAGTTGGAAAATGGGAGTAAGATACTGGCAGCTTCTACGTCTGCAAGTGCTGTCCGAGGCATGTCGTTTAACATTCTCTTCCTCGACGAATTCGCCTTCGTTCCA
>Ga0208159_1000060_pt1 | contig 37394 bp, 44 predicted proteins | sample 9_EtaG_FD_184082 | JGI IMG/M metagenome (GOLD analysis project Ga0208159, IMG submission 184082) | Marine viral communities from the Subarctic Pacific Ocean - 9_ETSP_OMZ_AT15188 metaG (SPAdes) (version 2) | ecosystem: Environmental > Aquatic > Marine > Oceanic | place: Pacific Ocean | collected... | reverse complement strand
TGTTTTACATCACCTGCGGGTGAACAAGTGTTAAAAGACTTGGATGCAGCATATGGTAATAGAAGTAGTTATTCTAGTAATCCATATGATACTGCTTACAAGGAAGGGCAACGTAGTATATTACTACGTATTAAATCAATGATAAAAGAAAGGAAAGAGGATTAATATGTCAGAAAACGCAGAGGCCGTTACCACCGAAGAACAGGTAACCCAAGATAGTACAATCTTAGGGTCTGAGGCAGTGGGCGATAACCTTGATTGGAAATCATCACTACCTGACGAATTGAAAAATGACCCAACTTTGTCAAACTTTAAAGATGTTGAAAGTCTAGCAAAGACAGTAGTACATCAACAAAAACAGATGGGTAATCGTATACCTATTCCAAAAGATGAAGAAGGTTTTAATGAGTTGTATACAAAACTTGGCAGACCAAGTGAAGCAACAGCTTATGAAACTAATATTCCTGAAGATATGCAAGAGCATTACAGTGAAGATAATTTAAATCAATTTAAAGATGTTGCACATAAAATTGGTTTGAATCAAAAACAAGTAGATGCGCTTATTGAATATCAACATGGTGCAATACGTGCATCAATAGATAATGAACCCGCAATGTTAGCTGCGCAAAAAGAAGATACAGAGCAAACGCTAAAACAAGATTGGGGTCTTGATTACAATAAAAATATTAGAGCAGCACAACGCGCTTTACAAGTTTATGGTGATGAAGAAATTATGGATTTGATGAATACATCAGCAGGTAATCATCCTGCAGTTGTTAAATTGTTTGCACGTTTAGGTGCTGAAGTAACAGAGGATATGACACAAAATACTCAAAATAATACTTTAGCTACTAATAAATTAGACGCGCAAGACGAAATTAATGCCATATATTCTAACCCTCAACACGCATATTTTGATCAAAAAAATCCTGATCATAAAACTGCCGTAGAAAGAGTTAGACAACTAATGGAAAAAGTGCATGGATAATTAGTAACTTATATGGTATATTTAGAACACAACACATAGGCCCAACAGGACAACCTAAGTTGTTCGGTGTGCAACCGTAAATGCCGTTTGACAGTGCGTATACTGTAAGGTTTCCCTGCAAAGGACAAAAACCGATTATGTTAAACTTAAACTAAGAAGGAGGCACATATGTCAGTGCAAATAACTACAGCTTTTGTTGAACAATACAAAAGCAATGTGTTCCATCTAGCACAACAAAAAGGCTCACGTTTAAGGGATTGCGTAAGATCGGAAACGGTTACAGGAAAATCGCACTTCTTTGAGCGAATTGGGTCTGTGGCAGCAGAAAAGCGTACATCGCGACACTCTGACACACCTAGAATGGACACACCCCATAGTAGACGAAAAGTTACTATGGACGACTACGACTGGGCAGATTTGATTGATCAGGAAGATAAGGTAAGGATGCTTATTTCCCCTCAATCAGAATATGCTATGGCAGGCGCTTGGGCGATGGGTAGAGCTATGGATGATTCAATCATTGCTGCTGCTACAGGTACATCATACGGTGGTGTATCAGGCGGCACTTCGGTTGCGTTACCCGCAGGTCAAAAAATCGCACATGGTTCTGCAGGTCTAACTCTGGCGAAACTAATATCAGCAAAAGAACTTCTTGATGCTAATGATGTTGACCCAGATGAAACTAGATACATGGTTGTAACAAGCAAACAAATGTCTAACTTGTTAAATTTAGAGAAGGTAACTTCTTCAGATTACGCAAGCATTAAGGCGTTAGTACAAGGCCAAATTGATACGTACTTAGGATTTAAATTCATAAGAACGGAAAGACTTGGCACTGATGCTAACTCTGACAGACAAGTGTTAGCTTTCTGCCAATCTGGTATTGGGCTTGCTGTGGGTTCAGATGTTTCTACAAGAATTTCTGAACGAGCAGACAAGAATTATGCAACTCAGGTATTTCTATCTATGACAATCGGCGCTACGAGAGTAGAAGACGAAAAAGTAGTAGAAATCGCATGTAACGAATAAGGGAGGGTTAAAACATGGCTACTGTATATTCAGCACAGAAGACCAGTTGGAATCAAAATAACCCAACTGATAAGATTAAAACAAATGAATTCGCAGGACGTGTTAGAATTGCTTACGCTACTTATGAAGCGTCAAGTCTTTCTGCAGGTGATGTAATTGAAATGTTTAATCTGCCAAATGGCGCGAGAATCGTAAGTGGTTCTATTGCACACGATGCACTAGGTTCATCTACTACTCTTGCCGTAGGCTACGCAGCGCATACTAATGCAGCAGGAACAGCAGTTTCAGCTTCAGCAGCAGCGTACAAAGCAGCAGCTTCATCTGCATCAGCAGGTAAAGCGGACGTTTGTGCGACTATTGCTTTAGGTCACGGAACTGAAGTTGATGCTAACCAAGATGGTTTGCCTGTGGCAATAACTTTAGCAGGCGCGGCTGCAACGGGTACTATTGTACTTACGATGCAGTATGTTACTGACTAAGTAATAAAATTAGGTAGGGGGTACAACACCCCCTATCTTTTTGTAAAGGAATAAAAATGGCAACAGACGTATCTATTTGTAGTAACGCTTTAAGACGGTTAGGTGATGCACCTATTACAAGTCTTACAGATGATACAGAAAGAGCGCGTCTATGTAATGCCTTTTTTGCTGATGCCCGTGATCATGTATTACGAGCGCATCCATTTAATTTTGCCATTACTAGAGCAACATTAGCACAGTTATCAAGTACACCTTCATATGGTTTTAGCTATATGTACGCATTACCAACAGACCCGTATTGTTTGCGTGTGTTGGAAATGGAACACCCAGATTTTATATTTAAAATAGAAAACGATGCAACAAGCGGAAGGGTCTTGCTTACAGACGAAGCTACCGCAAAAATTTTGTATATAGCACGTGTAACTGACCCAACTTTATTTGATGCAATGTTTGTAGAAACTTTAACATCTAAGTTGGCTGTAGATTTAGCGTATGCAATAACAGGAAGCGCACAACTACAGGCGCAGATGGAAAAAATGTATCAAGCCAAGCTATCTGAAGCCCGTAGTGTTGATGGTCAAGAAGGATTTATTGATGACCTTGTATCAAACACATTTACGGACTTTAGAAAATAATGGCAAGAGTACACCCTTTTCAATCAAATTTTACAGCAGGCGAACTTACACCAAAGTTAGCAGGGCAAATTGATTTTAAGAAATATGCTAATGGCCTAGAAACTTTGCAAAACATGACAGTGTTTCCGCAAGGTGGTGCAGCACGTAGATATGGTACTAGATTTGTAGGGCCAGTAAAAAATCATTCACAAAACGTAAGATTAATACCTTTTGAATTTAATGTTGAGCAAAGTTATTGTTTAGAATTTGGTCATCAATATCTTAGATTTTACAAAGATAACGGTATTATTACAGAAAATGACAAAACAATTACTGGTATTACACAAGCAAATCCTGCAGTAGTAACAGCGTCTAGTCATGGTTACAGCAATGGTGATGAAGTTATTATTACTGCTGTTAATGGTATGACACAAATAAATGGCAAACGTTACAAAGTAGCTAATAAAACTACTAATACGTTTCAAGTAACAGATTTAGACGGAAACAACATAAACAGCACTTCATTTACAGCATATGCAAGTGGTGGCGATGCTAATAAAATTTATGAAATTTCTACTAATATTACAGAAAGTATGTTGTATGAAATACAATTTACGCAATCTGCAGATATTATGTATATTGTACATGAAACCATAGCACCGCAAAAATTATCAAGAACAGGTCATACATCATGGACTATTGGTAACGAAACGTTTACTAACGGCCCATTTTTAGATGATGGCACAACAGCAGCTTGGAGTGGGTCTAACGGTTATCCGCGTACTGTATCATTTTACGAACAACGTTTGGTGTTTGGTGGTTCAACTAAATATCCACAAACTATATGGGCATCACAATCAGGTTCATACACAGACTTTGACGTAGGTAGTGGTAACGCTGCTGATGCTTTTATTTACACAATTGCTGCAAACAAAGTAAACGTAATACGTTGGCTAGCACCTGCACGTGATCTAATTGTAGGTACAGCAGGCGGTGAATTTAAAGTAGGTAGACCTGCAGGTGAACCTCTAAAGCCTGACAATGTTACAATTACACAACAAACTACTTATGGTGGTTGGACAACAGAACCTATACAGGTAGGTAACGTTGTTTTGTTTGTACAAAAAGAAAGAAAAAAAGTTAGAGAATTTGCATATAGATTTGAAGATGATGCGTATTCAGCGCCAGATATGTGTCTATTAGCAACACACATTACAGGCACAGGCATTGTAGATGTTACCTATGCGCAAGAACCTGAAAGTATTTATTGGGCAGTACGTGATGATGGTTTATTGATAGGCATGACGTATCAACGTGAAGAAGACGTTATTGCATGGCATAGACATGTTATTGGTGGACACATTAAACACAGTATAAATACATCTTCACAACTAACATCAGCAACAGCAGACAGCGATAATAATGGGTTTTTTACTATTACTGGGCATGGTTATGTAACAGGTGACCCTGTTGAATATGATAACAATGGTAATGCTAATATTGGGGGTCTTGTAGATGGAACTATTTATTACGTAATTAAAATTGACAATAACACTATAGAATTAGCGAGAACATACAAACAAGCTGTAGATAGAACTGTACATCAAATAGGTACGGGTTCAGGTACACACATTATTAAAAATCATGCCAAAGTAAAATCTATTGCTTCATTCCCAGTAGGTGATACAACAGAAGTTTGGATGGTTGTAGAAAGAATTGTCAACGGTTCAAAAGTAAAATACGTTGAATATTTAGACCCGACATTAAATATGGATTCTACATTAAATGGCATAGTAAACGGAGCATCAGGTACATTATCAAACCTTGATCACTTAGAAGGTGAATCAGTACAGGTATTAGTAGGTGATGCAGTATTTCCAAATCAAACAGTTACTAATGGCGAAATATCAGTGTCGTTACCATCTACAAGCGGTTTTCAAAATGTAGAAATAGGCTTGGGTTACACAAGCAAAATGGTAACTATGAGCATAGAGGCAGGCGCTAATGCAGGCACAGCGCAAAACAGACCTAAAAGATGGAATGAAGTAGCAGTAAGGTTGTTTGAAACTGTAGGTGTTACAGTTAACGGTGATCAAATACCATTTAGATCATCTTCTACACCTGTTGGTCAAAACATACCACCTTTTACTGGTGACAAAAGAGTAACTAATACGGGATGGGATAGACAAGGTAAAATAACAATAGAGCAAACACAGCCGTTACCTATGACGGTTCTTGGTGTAACAGGAACGTTGGTAACAAGTGATTAGAGGAGGTTCATAATGGCGTGGTGGGTAATTCCTGCAATGGTGGCTTCAACTGCTGTAACTGTAATGGGCATACAGCAGCAAAAGAAGAACATGAAAGCCAACCGTGCATGGCAAAATTATGAAAATGAATTGAACTTTCATTACGAAAAACAAAAACGTTTAACAGATGAAACAAAACGTTTAAGTGAAGTACGGGCTAGAACTGGTGCATCAGGTACAGCAATGTTTACTGGTAGTAGTTTGCTTGTAGCCAATGCAGATATAGAAGAATTTGAAACAGATATGTGGTATTTAGAAAAAGGATTGTGGGCAAAAACCCAAGCACAGGATGCAGCACTAGCAGGTGAAATAGCTAATGCCAACTTTGCTATAGGACAATCTTTGTTTAATACGGCAGCAAGTGCAGGTACATATAAAGCAAATATGGACAATGCAGCTAAATATGGGAGTAAATAGTGAAGATACCTAGATACACAGGCAATGTTGGAAGCGCACCTATACAAAGCGGTAGAACGCTAACAACAGGTACAGGCAGCGCACAAGGCATGGTTAATTTAGGCCAAAGCATGCTTGACGCTGTATCTACGTTTGCAGCACAAAAAGTAGCGCATACAGCTAAAATGCGTGATCAAGAAATACTAGACCTATCAACAATATCTGAAGGTGAAAGTATGATGGCTGCTAATGATTTTAGTTTTAGTTTAGAAACACGAAGGGATTATCAAAATTTTTTACCTGAATATGAAACTACTTGGGATAAACATACTAAAAAACTTAAAAAAGATAAATTTACTAATAATGGTGTATTTGATGAAATAGCATGGAATAGTTACTTACCTAACCATCAAAAGACATTTATGGAAGGTAAAATTAATGTGCAAACTGCTATAAGCAAAGCTAGAAACGCACAATCAGTAACAGCATATAATACCAATTATAATCAAACAGAAATAAAATTAGAAACATCTACTTCTACTGCTCAAGTTGTTGGTAACTGGAACGATTGGAAAAATAACGTTTTTGCTAATTACAGAGGTTTAGCTACGTTTGACCAAGGTACATTAGATACAGGTTTTGATGGTTTATTTAAAAAAGCCAACACACAAATGATGTTAATGCAATCTGGTGTAGACGGTAAAACACCTATTTATCAAAACCCAAATGGCAAAACAGTTACTGATTGGTCAAAAGTAGCAGAACGTGCTGCAGACCCAACAGTAACAATGGTTGATGTTGATGGTAATAAATTAACTGTAGATGACCCTGCAAGAAAAGAATTTATTAGTAACGCTATAGCATTGTCTAATGAACAAGAAAGTTTTGATCAAAGCCAACGTACAGAAAACATGCGTAATGATAATGATAATTTTAACAACAGATTGATTGGTATTTATAGAGGCAATGTAGATGATAACTTTTTAAAAGAGTTAGAAGACAACAATACAATTGATGGCACAACTAAGAAAACATTAGCATTAGCTTATAGTACAGCAGTAAACGCTAGAAATGAAGGTAAGCCATATTATGACACAATAGAAGGTAAAAAGACAGAAAGTTTAGTTACAGCTATGGTGTTGTCTGGAATGATTGATACTGAAGAAGAAAAATCAACAATTATTAAATTAGCTGCAGATGGCATGATAAGCCCAGATACAGCAAGATCGCTTTCAAGTGACATAGAAAAATATCAAAAAGATAAAAATAATCATAAATTAATTATGTACAGAAATGCTGTAAAAACAGTTATGAAAGCAGCAGGAGCGCCACCAGATGTATTGTCACAAATGGACATGTTACAAAATATGTCACAAGCTGATCTTATGACACAAATTAGCACTATTATGGGCAGTAATATGACACCTAACGCATACAAAGCAGTTAACAATTTAACTCTTTTAATAGCTGAAGGTGAGAAAAAAGGTTTAACTATGAACCAAATGTTAATGAACCCTAAAAGCCCTGCATACTTAATGAATGATCTGGTTGAAGTATATACTGATAAAGCTAAAGAAGAAAATATTAAAAATTTTGAATTAAAAGCAAAAGGTACAAATGCTTATATTATGAAAGACGCTAAATTTGGTAATTACAAAATAGACCCTGTAGGATGGTCAAACTATGTTGAAAGCCAAGGTGGAACTGTGCAAAATATACAAGTACCCCCTAGAGCCGAAAATGAACCAATAAACACTTATCTACTTAGATTGCAAAAATTTAACAACAAACAAGCAGCACAAGAAACAGGTATGCCTACATTCTTACGTAGTGATGTTGTTGGTGGTGAAAATACGCAAACTATGATAGTAATACCTAATCAGGAGCAATAATTAATGACTGTTGGAATAACAGCATCGCAATTAAAATTAGCAGGTTTTGATGATGAATCAATCATTGGTCATATTGAAGACCAAAGACCATTACTTATACAAGCAGGTTTTTCTAACAATCAAATTGATAAATTTTACGGAATAGAACGTACATCACCACATCCATTACATGATAGTGACCTTAATACTCACAATATGCCTGTTAATACAGAAGGCACGGCATCAAATGAGCAAGATGTTAGCACAACTTGGGCAGAAAAAAGGGCAAAAGAAGACAGCGCAACAGCAACAAACGATACTAAGGTTAACAATTCAAACACTAAAGAAACTACATCTGCTATAAAACAAGGTGATACTGTTAACGTAGATCAATCTAATATAGTTACAATGGTAGATCAGGTTATAGATAATCCTGATTCTATAGCATTTGGTAAGACACCTGATTACAACGAACAACTTTATAAAACTATAGCTGATCAAAATGCTGCATTAGAAAAAAAAGAAGCAGAGATGAAAGCTAATGGTCTTATTTATCGTGACCAATTAACTGACGCAGAAAAAAAAGCACACAGCCGTAATGGTAAAAAACCTATTAGGGATGGTGTTGCTATGACAGTAATTAACAGACCAACCCCAGATGAAAAACTACCAATACTTAACACAGTAGTTACTACTGGGCCATCAACTATGTTGGTTCTTAATAGTCTAAAAAATACACAAAATTTAGAAGATGATGACCTAGCTACTATTAATGAATATTTGTCTTTTATAGCTGCTATGGAATCTAGCAATAGAAATATACAAAATGAAGCAGGTACTAAAGGCGGTGTATTTCAGATAAAAAACGATGAAATAGTAGAACTAATTAATTATTACGGAAACATAGCAAAAGCAGCTAATCCTGAATTTGTTATGCCTAAATTTTTTGAAGCTGCATATGAACATAAAGATGCAACTAAATTATCTTTAGATGCACAAAGATCATTAGCATTAGTAAAAATATTAATGAACCCTGATGCACAGGCATATGTATTGCAAGGTGCTAGAGGTGATAAAGATGCTCTTACAGAGTTATATACAAAATATTACAACCCTGCAGTAACAGTAGATAATTCTGCACGAATAGCTGAAATAGAAGCTAGACGTTTAGAAATAGAAGAAGCTATGAAAAATATAGATGTTGGCATACAAGATTTTAGTGCTGACACTACAGGAGTAGTTAATCTTGATTTTGAAAACAGATCAATGGACATGTTTTTAAATGAATTAGATGATCTAAACGCAGAAATGGATTTGTTGACACAAGGCACTAGAGATCAAGTTGCTTTTGATGAACGTGTCAATCAACACATGGGTTCATGGAATACATTAAATTATGAATATGAACTACCAATGTTAGCTACATGGGGTAGCGACATACTAAAGCCTGATGAAGACGATTGGGCCATAACTAAATTTATGAAAGATAGTTGGGCAGGCCGTAAGTTTGTTAAATATACAGGTGGTGCAGGTGACAAAAACGTATTTGGCGCAGGATATTCTATGTCCACAATGGGTCTTATACAAGCATATCACACTGCTATTACAGAAGATGGCATAGACCCACAATTAGCATATGAACAAATATTTATGCACCAAGCACAAAACTTTCCGCAAGAAATAGTGCAAAGTGCTATTACCTTAACTGCTGATCTACCAATGATGGGTCTAGGATTTGTAACAGGTGCAGGTACAGGATTAGCATTAACAGGTGCTACGGGAGGTGCAGCAGCGCCTGCTACGCCATTTATAGCATTAGGTTTTAGTTTTGGATTACCTGAAACAGTACGTGATGTGTATATGCGTGCTTTGTTAAATGGTGATGTAAACAACTTTGATGAATTGCTAGATGAGATTATGCGTGTTCAATCGCTAAAAACATTTGGTAAATATACAACAGTTGGTGCAGCTACATACGGTACAGGTAAAGCAATTAAAGGCTTGGGTGGTAATCGTTACACACAAATGGCAGGTGAGGTAGGTACACTTGTTACATTGTCATCTGTTATGGAAGGCCAAGTACCTACTAGAAAAGATTTTGCACATGCTGCTGTATTAATATTTGGATTACATGGTGCAGCAACTGGTATTAATAAACTTTACCATGTTTACAAAAAATATGGCGTACATCCGCGTGACATGGAAACATTGTCACAAAGACGTGAAGATGTAAAAACTGATCTACTAGACCCAGATATTGCAGAACCTAGGGCGCTAGCAGAACTTAACGAAGCATTTATTACAGGTCTTGAAGAAAAGTCAGGTATTAAAATTGTTGAGCCATCTAAAGTAAATCCTAATCAAAAAGTAGCTATTGAGCCAACTGGTTCAAAAGAAGGTACGGTATTAAACAGGCAGGAAATAAACGGTGAGGTAATACTAGAAGTAAAACTTGATAATGGTGATGTAGTACATGTCAAAGAGATAGATGTACGTGTACCTATGGAATCAGTTAACGAAGTAGTTACTGTTAAAAAAGATGGCAAAATAGAAATTACTGAAAAAGTAGAAGCTAATTTTGCTGAAAAACAAACTAAAGGTGAGTTTAATACAGATATTGTTGAGGTAAACGCAAGAAAAGCTGAAATAGCTAAAGATAAATTAAGTATAAAAATACCTGAAAAAATAGCTAATGACATTAGACTTGTATCTAAAACGGAAACAGTAATTAAATCTAATGAAACTATTGGTACGCCTGATGTATTTGTAAATGTTAAAGCAATGCCTGATATTGCAAACACTATACAAACAAATCTTACAAAACCAAAAGTACAACTTAAAAATACTAGCGAAGTAATTACACAAAATTTTAAAGAAGTTACTAAACAAGATGCTATTACTAAGGTGCAAGAGGTGTTTCATGTGAAACAAAATGGCCCTAGTAAAGTAAAAGTTGATAGTATTGTATATCGTACTAACAAAGGTCAAAACATTGTATTTCCTAGAAGTGTTGTAGAAAATTTAGCAACATACAAATACACAACAAAAGATGGAAAAATAGAAACAGGACAAACTAAATTTGGTGTTATTGATAACATTTTAGTTGTTTTAGAAAAAGATTTACAAGTTTACAAAGGTAAAATACTTGCAGCAGTTAGAGGTGAAAAAGCTACAGGCGCGTTAGATCATCAAGCTAATAGCTACTACAGAACACACATATCTAAAAAAGACCGTGTATTTCCTGATACAGACAATACATTCCGTACAGATGAAAGAGTATACAGCAGTAAAGGTGATGATACTTGGGGTGTACCTAATGAGCCACCGCCAGAAATGCCTGTAAACGCATCATACAAAAAACTGTATAACAATGCCAAAGGGCTAGATACCTTTGATCTTGTAGAATTAGTAGAAGTGCTAATTAATAAACTACCTGTTACAGAACGTATGAACAGGGCAGGTTTGCGTGGTTATTTTCAATACGGCAAAGTAGTTAACGGCATACCACAAAAAATGTCTAAACAAGAGTTAACTGTAGCTGTAAACAAAGCACTACAAGAAAACCCTAAAGATTTTACTATGACACTTGCCCACGAAATAGGGCATTTAATTGATTACCTGCCTGCAGAAACTATGAAAAAGGGTAATATTCTAGGTTCTATGGCTGCCCTAAAAGGGTACATGAATAAATGGATTGATGGTAAAGCTGACGGTGCAAAACCATTAAGTCAAGTAGAAATTAATGCACTTAAAAAAGCTGCTGAAAAAGAAGCGCAAGCAAAAGAACCTAAGATTGACAAAGAAATTAAAGAAGATTTAGCGATTACGCCAGAAAAAATCTTAGACATATTTCGTGACCCAGACATTAAAAACAAAATAGACAAAGAGTTTTATGAGGCGTTTGTTAAATTAGATGGCAAACTTAAAAAACTAATTACTAAAAGTGCTATGCGTGGAATGATTGACCCGCATATCAAGTCTTTGGTTGACCGTATAAATGGTAAAAAACCAACATCTGAAGCTGAAGCTAAAATGGGTGAACAAGCTGCAGAAATATTTAAACGTAAGTTTGAAGCAGAAATTAGAGAAAGAGGGCTAGTAAGTAGGCAAGAAATTACACAAGAATTAGTTAAATTATCAGCATTGTGGAAACCATTTAACAGACAGGCTGACCCTAACTATACAGCATACAGAGATAACCCGCGTGAATTAATGGCTGACTTTATGATGGCCTATCTATTACGCCCAAAATGGACAATGCTAAATGCACCTAAATCATGGCAGTTGTTTAACTACCATATGTACAAGCGTCCTGAAGTCAAAGCACAATACGAAAAAGTACAAAACGAAATAAACCAAGGTTCAGATGCACGTTACTCATCAATGGTAACGCGTATATCTAATAAATTTGTAGACAGTAAAATTAAAATATTTGATGGCATGGAACGAGCATGGCAACCAAATAAATTTGACGGTATACAACTAGATTTTTTAGATACAATGGCTTGGTTCTATAGACGTTTTGGTGGCCAGAACGGTATGTGGGGTAAAAACAAAACTGGTAACAGCCGTTGGATGGACAAAGAAACTATGAACCTAAATGCCCGTATGGAAAACTACAGGTATAGACATGCAGGTATGCAAAGGTACGTAGAAACAATAGATGCCCAAGTTATTAGACCAGTAGAAGCAGCAGGTTACAATTCTAGTATGTTGTCTACATTGCTGTTGTTAAGAAACTTAGCTGTATCACAACAACGTATGGGTAAAGCAAACCCTATGGGTCTGTGGGCGCAAATTAAAGCCATGGGCAAAGAAGGTGAGGCTATTGCTAATGAGTTTATAGGTGAGCGTACACCGCTACAAGCCTATGAGTTTATGGCTAAAGAACATCCTATCCTAGATCAAGCTGCTACTAAATTTTATGAATTGCGTAAAACATATGTAATTCCATTACTTAAAGAAAGTAAAGCGTTTGACAAAGAAACCTTAGATAAAATTATTAACAATGAAGAATACATAACATTTAACGTTCTTGAATTTGCATTAAAAAGATTAGACAGATCAGGTGGTGCTAATATTTCATCAGCATCATTTAGCAAACAAACTACAGGTACAATGGCAGACATTGTAGACCCATTGTTAGCAACTATACAAAAAGATTCACTGTTAATGAGTGAGTTAAAACGTAACCGTATGATACATGATTCAATTTTGTGGATGCAAAAAAACAAAGATTGGATTGAAACTTTTGATGAAGGCCGTATGGTTAAATCAGGATATGTTAAGTATGGAACATGGAAAGATGTAACAGTACAAAAGGCTAAATACATTGACAAAGGTAAAGTAGAACCTGCACCTGCAGGCATGGAAACTATAGCATTTATGCTTAATGGTAAGTACCGATATTACCATGTAAACAAATTTGCAGCTACAGCATTTAAAAGAAACCCACATGAATTTGTAGGTGCTATGACTTACATGGCATCAGCTAATAATTTTTTTAGAACAATATTTACAGAATACAATCCGTATTTCTGGGTTAAAAACCATTTTAGAGATACAGGCAGGTCTGTAAGAAATTTACCTAAAGCTAGATATTTTGATTTTGCAGGAGGTGGTAAACATTCAATAGTTAAGTATTGGTTTAAGGCTCTAAAACCTACTTGGAAATCTATTATGGGTGATAGAAAAGGTACAGAGTTAACTAATTGGATGGAAAACCAAGGCTTTCTAATATCTCAAATGGAAGGCTATAGAGGTAAAGCAGGTGAAGCTGCAATACAAGAAATGTTCAAAAAAGGTATTCTTACACCTGATCAGTTTGTTGTAGAAAAAATGTTGCAGCGTATGTCACCTAAAGAATACGCAACATTCTATGACAAAACTATGGGTAGATTTTTTCAAGCAATTAGTGATTTTGCTAAATTTCAAGAACGTTCACATAAAGTTGCAGGTACTATGTATCTTAAAGATATGATTGAACGTGGTGAAATAAGCATGTCTACACAAGAAATGATGCTTAAAATACAAAGTGATGTAGGTTCACCAAGTTTTTTACGTACAGCAAAATATCACCAAGTAACTAATAATTTGTTTATTTTTTCTAATGCTATGAAAGAAGGTATTAGAGGTGACTATGTTAGATTACGTGAAGACCCTTTATCTGTAACATCTAAATTTGTAACATATAACGTAGCGCCTAAATTAATACAGAAAGCTATGAAATATGGTATATTTGGTACAGCACTAGCTACATTCTATGCAGGTGTAAACGAGTATGATGAACAAAATTATATCATTGTACCATTAAGTTATACTAAATCAGGTAAACCTATTTACTTTCGTATACCACAAGACGAATCAGCTAGAGTTATGAACGGCTTTATTGGTCTTGTTGCAGAAAAAGCATTTGGTAATGGTGAGATAGGAGTACAAAATTTTATGAAAGCATTAGAAAGTGATGTAATGCCAAGTTTAAACCCTATTATTCCATTAATTGCAGATACTATTGAATTTGCAAGTGGTGGCAATCCTATGGATAAATTTAGAGGTCAATACGCCCTAGATGAAGATGTATGGAAAGCACAAAATAATAAGACAAAAGTTGAAGCATTGAAATATATGTGGAATACTTACGGTGGGTCAAGCATCTATAGACTAAGATCAGATGACCCAACAGAGATTGTAGATGAGTTAGAAGAAATACTAGGTATACCGCTAGCAGGTCAATTAGCTAACGTATTTATTAAGGTAGGTGAACACCCTGTAAAAGCGGATATATTTAAAGACTTTAAATTGCTTGATAGAGAAAAGAGCAGAGAAAGCCTAGTCTTCAAAGATGCAATGAAAAAAATACTAAATAAGGATGATACACCATTAACGGAAGATGAAATAAAAGTGATTGCAAAACGTAGCGATTATATTAAAAACAATGTAATGTTACGTAACATGATAGGTAAGGTAACAGGTGGTACAGATTTGCTGCAAATGTTAATTAGCGAGGATGATATAAAGAAGAAAGCATTGATAATTAAAAATATATCAGAGTTTGTTCAAGAGAACCCTGCAGATTTTCCTCTGTTGTTTGTTGAAGAATGATGATATGATAGGAGTAAAGAAATGACTATATCAACTACAAATATAAAAAACAGTTACAGTGGTAACGGTAGTCAAACTGTCTTTGCATATACGTTCAAAATATTGGCAGATGCCGATATACAGGTAATTATCAGAGCAGCTACAGGTACTGAAACTGTCAAAAGTTTGACAACACACTACACTGTTAGTGGTGCAGGTTCAGCATCTGGTGGTAACGTAACTTTTACATCAGGCAATGTACCAACAAATACAGAAACAGTAGTTATACGAAGAACAACAACTAAGACACAAACAGTTGATCTTGTTGAAAATGACCCATTTACGGCAGAAACAGTAGAAGGTGCATTTGATAGATCAGTAATGATTGGTCAAGAAATTGATGAAGAAGTAGGCCGATCAATTAAATTATCACGTACAAATACAATGACATCTACAGAATTTACAGTAGATGCAGCAACTAGAGCAAGTAAAATTTTAGGGTTTGATACTAATGGTGAATTATCAGTTACATCAGAATTAGGTAGTTTTAAAGGTAATTGGGCAGCTAGCACAGTTTATGGTGCTAGAGATATAATAAAAGATACAAGCACTAATAATATTTTTATTGTTAATACAGCACATACATCTTCAGGTTCAACACCGCTTACATCAAATGCTAATTCTGCAAAATATGATTTATTAGTAGACGCAGCATCAGCAACAACTGCACAAACAGCAGCAGCCGCATCAGCAACAGCCGCAGCAAGTTCTGCTACAGCAGCTTCAGGGTCAGCTACAACAGCGACAACTAAAGAAGGTTTAGCATCTACATCTGCAACTAATGCAGCTACATCTGAAACTAATGCAGGTAATTCTGCAACAGCCGCAGCATCAAGCGCAACTGCAGCAGCAGGAAGTGCTAGTGCAGCAGCAGCAACGTTTGATCTATTTGATGATGCGTACCTAGGAGCAAAGTCAAGCAATCCTTCAGTAGACAATGATGGTGACGCATTGGCAGACGGTGCATTGTACTTTGATACTACTAACGATGTAATGAAAGTTTACAATCTTGCTAACACTACATGGTTACAACTAACACCTACAGTTACAAATCAAAATAACATAAACACAGTTGCAGGAATTTCAGGCGCAATATCTGCAGTTAATTCAAACGCAACTAATATAAATGCAGTAAATGCAAACAGTGCCAATATTAACACAGTAGCAACTAATAATACTAATGTGACCAATGTGGGTTCAAATATAGCTTCAATTACCACAGCAGCAACAAATTTAACTTCTATTAACAGTTTTGCTAATACATATTTAGGAGCAAGTAGTTCAGCGCCAACACAAGACCCAGATGGTAGCGCACTAGATTTAGGTGATCTTTATTTTGATACAAACCTAAATGTAATGAAAGTCTACTCATCAAGCGGGTGGATTACGGCTGCGAGCGCAGTGAACGGCACTAGCAACAGGTTTAAATACACAGTATCTTCTAGCACTACAACTATAACAGGTTCGGATGATAATTCTGCAACTTTGGCATACGATGCGGGATTTATTGATGTGTACCTAAACGGTGTGCGTATGGTAAATGGTTCAGATGTAACTGTAACATCAGGCACAAGCGTAGTATTTGCTAGCGCAATAGGCACTAGCGGTACAGATACAGTAGACATTGTAGCATTTGGTACATTTGAATTAACTAATTTTAGTATTACAGCAGCTAATGATACGCCTGCATCTTTAGGTACAGCAGGACAAGCACTAATTGTTAACCCTGCAGGAAACGCATTAATTTTTGCAAATGCTAGTTCTGCAGAAGTTTATGGATTTAATAAAACATATACAGCACAAACACTGTACAGAACAGTAACAGTACAATCAGTAGGTGGTTCTAACAAATACTTTATAGATGGTGTACAACAAGACACTTTAGAATTGTATGAAGGCAACACTTACAGATTTGATGTATCAGATAGTTCTACATCTTCACACCCATTTAGATTTGCTACAGCAGCAGATGCAGCAGGTTCTACACAATACACAACAGGTGTAACAACTAGCGGTTCACAAGGTTCATCAGGTGCATATGTACAGATAGTAGTAGCAACTGGCGCACCAACATTATACTATTATTGCAGCAGTCATTCTGGTATGGGCGGAACAGCTAATACAACATCACCTGCATTAAATACATTAGTAGTTACTACAACAGATGGTGGTGATGATAATATAACAAGTGCTACATATGCAGGATTTGATGATGTGATCTTTGCTGCTACAGGACACGCATTTTCTATTGATAGTAATGGGGATTTAATTGATACAATATAATATTGATATAATTAGTAAAATAAGGTAAAAAAACTATAATACAAAGGAGTTAAAAATATGGCCACAGTAACACTAGGTTCTATAAAATTTAATTGGAAGGGTGCTTATAACAGTAGCACAGCCTACGCTGTGGACGATGTAGTATCTTCAGGCGGAAATTCTTACGTTTGTATTCAAGCACACACAAATCAAGCAGTAGGTAATGCAACAGCTTACTGGAATATAATGAGTTCAGCAGGTACTAATGGTACTAATGGAACTGACTTAACATCAACACTAACAGCACAAGGCGATATAGTTTATCGTGATGGAAGTGGACTTGCAAAATTAAGTGCAGGTACTTCTGGTCAATTCTTAAAAACACAAGGTTCTGGTGCTAATCCTGTATGGGGAACAGTATCAGGTGGAATGTTACAATCAACATTTAATACAAATTCAACAGCAGTATCACAAGGTAGTACAAACTATTCGTCTGGTGCTATTGTAAATGGTCAAATTACACCTTCCAGTGCAACCAGTAGAGTTTTAATATTTGCTCAGTGTTATGGTGGTTTTGCAAATGGTACAGCCGCTTCAAGAGATAATGACTACAGAATTTTAAGAAGTATAGGTGGTAGTGATACAGAAATTTTTGAAACAAAAGATATTGTAGAATTTGTAAATAATGGTGCAGACATAGCATTAGATGTGGGTTTTTCAATTAAAGACCACCCTAATACAACTTCTCAAGTTACTTACACTGTACAAACAAGAGGTGAAGGAAGTGGTTGGGATAGTTATTGGAATCAAGACAGTATAGGTAAATCAACTATGTTGTTAATAGAAATTGCAAATATTTAATAAGGAGAATAATTATAATGAATAATTTTGTAAAAAGAGTTAAAGCAATTAAAGAATTATATCCTACTGTAACATCTAATCAAGGCAATGTATCTTATGATGATAATTTAAAAGTAGTAACAGTTGATGAAACTGCTATTGCAAATAAAATTGCAGAAATGGACACAGCTAGAGCAAATGCGGCAAAAGCACTAGCAGACTTAAAAGCTAGTGCAAAAGCTAAATTAGTTGCAGGTACAAAGCTAACAGAAGATGAAGCTAACACGATAGTTTTATAGAGGGGTGATCTAAATGACCAAAGCCCGTGACATAGCAGACTTTAAGTTTGAAAACATAATTGATACTGGTACTGAAGGTACTAAAATCGCTTTAGGTACAACAGCACAGCGAGGGTCTACGCAAGGTCAATATAGATATAATACTACAACAGGATTTTTTGAAGGTTATAATGGAACATCATTTGTAGCATTAGCACCAACACCTACAATTTCTTCAGTATCACCAACTGAAGTAGCAAGTGCAAGTGGTGGTAATGTAGATATTGTAATTCAAGGAACAAATTTTGATACTGGAACTACTGTTAAATTTATAGGTAATGACGCATCAGAGTTTAGTGCAAGTTCTGTTGCTTTTAACTCTGCTAGTCAAATTACTGCAACTGTTGCAAAAAATAGTTTTGTAAATTCAAAAGAACCTTATGATGTAAAAGTAACGGCTAATTCTGGTTTAACTGCAACTAAAGACAATACAATTAATGTAGATAACTTACCAACATGGAGTACAGCTAGTGGTGGATTAGGTGGTGGTTTTGAGGGGGATAGTTATTCATTTACAGTTTCAGCAACAGACGCAGATGGCGATACAGTTTCCTACTCTTTACAATCTGGTTCTTTACCTAGTGGTGGTTCTTTAAATAGTTCAACTGGTGCTATTACTGGCACACACCCCTCAGTAAGTTCAAACACAACAAGCACATTTACAATAAGAGCAACAGCAGGAGGGAAAACTTCTGACAGACAATTTTCAATTTTAACAATTAATCCTACTACAAACATTTACACATCAAGTGGTTCATTCACACTTGCTTCACCACAAGCAGTTAAAGTTTATGCTATTGGTGGTGGCGGTGGCGGAGGTGCTACTACTAATGGAGGTACAGGTGGCTCTGGTGGTGGAGGTGGAGGAATGGCTTACAAAGTCTTTTCTAATCTTGCTGCAGGTTCATATAGTTTTACAGTTGGTTCTGGTGGACTTGGTGGAGAACATACAGGAAATTCTTCTAAAAATGGTACATCAGGTGGAAACACAACAATTACACTAGATGGCACAACCTTAACAGCTAATGGAGGTGGCGGAGGAACTGGTCAAAGTTCAGGACAATCTTCATCTTCAGCAGGAGGTTCTGGTGGTAGTGCTACAGGTGGTGATACAAATGGTACAGGCGGTAACGGTGCTGATGGTTTTGGTGATGGTCAAGCAGGTGGTACTACAAATACTGCACGAAATGGTTTTAGTGGAACTAATGGCGGTGCAGGTGGTGGTGGTAATGGTAATGATGATAGTGGTAATAATTCTAACATAGCAGGTGATGGTGGAAATGGTTCTTCTACTTACTACACAGGTGGTGGTGGAGGAGGAGGAATGGACAGAGATGGTGCTAATGTAGATACTTCAAAAGTAGGTTCTGGTGGAACAGGGTACACTTCTGGTGGTAGAGGTGGTGGAGTTAGTTTAGATGCTACAAGTGGTGGCGGTTCAGTTGGTGGTGCTACTAGAGCAACACCTGGCGGTAGAAATTCAAATGGTGGAGGCGGTGGCTCTCATGGCGGAGGCGGTGGAGGTACTGGCTCTGGTGATGGTGGTACAGTTTCCGCAGGTTGCGGTGGAGGTGGTGCAGTAGTCATCATATCATAATGACTAGAAAAAAAATAACATGGATATGATGGTTTGGAATATATTGTTGACAGTAACCCTTGCATTAGGAGGTTGGATTGCATCTAACATGTACAGAGAACAACAAAGATTATCTATATTATTAAACAGGACACGTGAAGAAATAGCAAAAGAATACGTAACAAAAACCGAAGTACACCATGATATGAACAGAATAATAGAACGACTTGATCATCTTGATGGAAAGATAGACAGGTTCTTTGAAGGGATTAAGAAGTGAATGGATGGACAAAGGTATTTATATTATTTGCAGTATTTTTTATAACATCCTGCACCTGCACATTAGCTAGGGCAGATACAAACACCGTGTCCTCTACAGTAACAGGTACAACTACAGTAGATAAAACACCACCTACAGCATCAGCACCTTCTATAGTAATAAACAATCAAGACGTATGTACAACAGGTACATCGGTTGCCGTACAAACCCAGATACTAGGTTTTGCTACAGGCCAAACAATCACAGATGAAAATTGTGAACGACTAAAACTAGCACGTTCTTTATACGGTATGGGTATGAAGGTAGCTGCTGTGTCTGTGTTATGCCAAGATCAAAGGGTCTGGGATGGTATGTGGATGGCAGGTACACCATGTCCGTTCTTAGGTAGCATAGGTAAAGAAGCTAAAGAAAAGTGGGAAACTAACACGACTATGATACCTGACGGTACAACAATGTTTAGTACAATGACCCAAAATAAACAGATTAAAGAACAAAAAAAGGACAAACCAAAAACAAAAGGTGAATCAAATGAGAAAAGTGGGCTTGCTATATTTGGCGGTCTTGCTGCTTTGTTGTTCTTACTCTAACGCATACGAAGCACAATATCAGGTTGGTGGCACTGGGCCAAATGGAGGTACAGTAACATCAGTAACAGTAGTGCCTACGTTAGTAGATACACAATCAGAAATGGTTGGTGATTATTTAGAATATACTTACACATATGAATACGAAGAAACTGTACAGGAAACAGTACAACAAACAACAACTACAACAGCTATTGTTATTACAGAAAAAACAGATCAACTTATAGATACAGCTACACAGACAAACGTTAATATATCTACTAATTGTTCATGGGCAGGCAGTGTAGATTTTTGTACAGCAGGTGAAAATCAAAGTGGAGGTAGTAAAACCTATACTTTTGATGTGTCAGATTACACTAATAAAAAAGAATTAGACTATGGCAGCAGCGTAACATCACATGCTTCTAATGCCAATGTACCTTTGTGTTCAGCTACTAATAATGATTGTAAAGATGAATTTAAGTTAACTGTAAAACTACTTAATAATGGTGTAGTATCACAAACGTATACACATAACTATGCAAGTATGAATTGGACAGGAACACAAAACTATACTTTTAATCAGGACGTATCAGCGCTAACTTTTGATACTGCAAAGTTAGAATTGTACGGTATGGATTCAGGATATTATAGCGGGTACTTTGGCCCTGCATTTAGCAACACATATTTTAATTTAACATACGATCATTTAACTGAAGTTATTAATACTATAATTAATAATGTTACAATGACATCAATACTGAACACGCAAGAGTATGCGTATGATTCAGAATACATCCCACCCCCACCACCTATAGAAGTAGATTATACAGATTATACTGTAGATGCAGGTGTTACATTTGAAATGGAACTAGAAACATTTGATGGTGGTATGGGTACATTTGAAGTTGAGATAAGTGAAACAAGTACAGGTGAGTTTGATATAGCTATTAACGAAGTAGAGCCGATAGAAATAGAAATAGAAACTGACATGGCAGAACCAATTGAAGTAGCACAAGCAGAGCCTGAACCTGAAACACAGGAAGTAGAAACTGTAGAAGCAGAGGGCGAAAGCAATGAACCAGAACAAACAGAAGTTTCAGAAAGTGAATCTAATACAAACAGCAAAGAAGTTAAAGATGAAACAGGGGGAAGTGATAGAGATACTCCCAAGAAACCTAAATCCGATAATAAGAAAAAATCAGATAGAGGAAGTACAGCTATTGCTTACAGTACAATACTTGAAACAACGAGGCTTATCGTAATGCAACAATCGCAAGCTGTAAAATTATTTGATACCTATACGCAGGTATCATTACCAACAATGGAATTCTATCCTGTCTATGAGATTGATGGTGGTGACAACTACGACAATCCATATGGCATGTGGTGGATGGGTGCATCAGATGTACTAATGAACGATATGGTGGAAATGCAATGGCAGAATTAGATGTAGGTGGCGTTAAAGTCAAAGGAGGCAAAGGTCTTGGTTTACTAATGGCTGCAGCTACTTTGATAGGTGCGCTGTATGGTGGCTTTGAAGTGTATAAGGATTATACAGACATGAAGGAAAAGCTAGCTAACCTTGATACTGGTGCAATTGAGGCTAAAAATGCTGTGCTTGAAACTAAATTAGAGGAGGCAATAGACTATGTTCAAGATATTAAAGATGATCTACGGTCAGATGTTATCGCTGTTGAAAAGGCTTTGGGTGATGTTGAGCAACGTATTCGCTTGGTTGAAGGCGAAAACCGTAAAAGCATACAAGAAGCTAAAAAGTGGTTTGATGAACGTACTGCCAAAGTAGATGAAAAACTAAACGCATTGGAAGAAAGACTTAATAAAAGGCTACGTGATGCGTTACAAAACCCATTGTTAAAGGATATGAGCAAATGAGTACAACAACAGTATTAGGTAATAAACTTAAATCTGTAGGTGTAAGTGGGGTAGATAAACCTAAACGTACACCTAACCATCCTAACAAATCACATGTAGTAGTAACTAAGGTTGATGGTAATTTAAAAACTATTAGGTTTGGTGAGCAAGGTGCAAAGACTAATCAAAATGAAAAACAAAAAAAAGCATTTAAGTCAAGGCACGCTAAGAACATTGCAAAAGGTAAGAGCAGTGCTGCATGGTGGGCTAACAAGGTTAAATGGACATGAGTAAGAAACTGGAAAAGGGTAGTGTGTACGAAAAACTTGATACAAATGGTGATGGTATAGTGTCAGACAAAGAGTTTGAAATAAAACAAAAGTTAGTGCTGCTTGAAAACGAAGACAAAAAACAAGATCAGCAGCGTTATCTAGTTTGGTTTTCTGCGTTGTCTGTTACTGCATTTATTATTGTATTGATGACACCATTGATTCCTATGGAAAGAATAGATCACCTGTCAGGTATTGCTGAAATATGGGTGCTATCTAACATGGGTGTTATTGGTTCGTTCATAGGATTTAATCAAATAGCTAAAAGGAGGTCTAAACATGATGAACCTATTGGGTAGTTTAGTAGGGCCAGTAACAGGTCTACTAGATAAATTTATTGAAGACAAAGATACTAAGAATAAACTAGCACATGAGATTGCTACTATGGCAGAGAAACAAGCGCATGAAGCTGCAATGGCACAAGTGTCTGTCAATCAAGCAGAAGCAAAACATAGAAGTTTGTTTGTTGCAGGTTGGAGGCCATTTGTAGGATGGATTTGCGCTGTTGCATTATTGTACCATTTTGTACTTAATCCAATTATTTTATTTGGAGCAGGGTGGGCTAACGTAGAAATACCAGAGTTGCCTGCATTTGACATGGACAGTTTAATGACCGTTTTACTGGGTATGCTAGGATTGGGCGGCCTTAGAAGTTACGAAAAAAGCAAAGGATTAACTAAATGACATTTAAACTATCAGAACGATCTTTAAGTAGACTAGAACCTGTCAAGCCAGAATTGTTTGATGTGGTCATGGAAGCAATAGAACTAACTAAAGTAGACTTTGGTGTTATCTGTGGGCTACGTACCGAAGAAGAACAGAAGTTACTTGTTGAAAAAGGTGTAAGCCAAACAATGAAGTCAAAGCATCTTACGGGTGATGCTGTAGATTTGATGGCTTACATTGGCAGCAGAGGTACATGGGAACTAAACGTGTATGATGATGTAGCAGAAGCTATGCGTGAAGCTGCTAAAAATCAAGGTGTACGAATTAGATGGGGTGCAGCATGGACAGTGCCAAACATAGCAGATTGGAATTTGTCTATGGAAGATGCAATGAATAGTTACATAGATCAAAGACGTTCAGAAAGACGTAGACCATTTATAGATGCACCGCATTTTGAATTGAATTAATGAAGACAATCCAAGGGTGGATTATATTACTGGTGTTAGGGTGGTTAATATTAAACTGGATAGTCAGTTGTATTAGCGCATGATACACCCATAAAACAAACCGCTACCATCTTTCATGTGATGTTCGTTTATAGGATAGTCATGGTATTCTGTAAGATGTAAGCGCAACACATCACATAAATCAATAAAATTAAATTCATCTACAAGACTAATAGACCCTATTAAATCCTGCGTTACTGGCACTAACTGGTACATGCCATCAACAAATATAATTAAATCCATTACTTAGGTAAGATGCTTTTTATCTTTTCAAGGTACACAATTAAATCCCATGCTTCTTCTTGTGCATCATCAATCCAACTGTGTAACCCTTTTTCTGCATCCGCTATTGTAGTGCCAAACTTCTCAATGCCTTCGTTTGAACGATCATTAGCACGTTTAATTATGGCAGCTACAATAGGGTCTTTTGTTAATTTAAAAACCATTAGAAACTCACATTATTCCAATGACTACAGTATTTATTAACACTGCAATAGTGGGCGCATCTAGTATCTTCACCTTTACGCAATACAATGTGGCAGCCTTTGCCTTCTTTCATATTGTTATCAGCTAGGTACTTCAGTGCTTCATTACGTGTAGGTAGCAAACGTAATGCAGACTTACGGCCATCTTTCATCACAGCATATTCATCCATTTTATGCCAACGTTCTTCAGGTGTGCATATAGGTGGTTCATCCATAGCCTGTGAATTTTGATGTAGTTGTATACGTTCACTTACATATACGTCCTGCACTTCAGGTGACCAACGTTCAATTGGTATAACAACCGCTTGATGTTTAGGATAGTTAACGGATGTTAATGCTTTCTTCTTAGACCAATCACGTAGTATAGCTACAATAGCTAAAGACTTAACTTTGATACCATCATTTTCTTTAAACAAAGAATTACGTATCAACCAATCAAGTATATTTAGCTGTGCTTCCCATTCATGTTTGCCTTTTAATGCAGCATCCATAGCTGACCATGCAGATGTAGTCTTAAAATCAAGCAATTCACCATCACGTGATAGATAATCAAACGTACCAGATAGTGTCCATCCATGTGTCTTGCTATTCTTAACAAACACTCTACGTTCTGTAAGGTCTTCTGTGTCTTTTGCAGCACGTTCTATTACATGGTGGGTAGATTGCCCTAGTAATGACCATATACGATCAGATACGTCTTCTTCTATATCATCATAATGGCGCTTTGTTAACGCTGTTATGCGTGGTGGTTGCAACAAACGTGTTGCAGAAATGTCACTACCTGTTGCATCATATGGGTCATTAGTTACCGCACGTTCAATAGCAGCAGGCAGGTTAGCATTGTTAGTTATTTTCATAATAAACCCCTAAAATGGTATGTCTTCATCAGATGAAAGGTTAGGCATATCAGCGCCATTGTTCCCATCACCCATGTCTTGCGTATCTTGTAACTCTTTTGACCGCAAAATAATGTTACGTATACCATCAGCTAACTTGTTAAATTCTTCCCTGTTGCCTTTTTGGTATTCATCAACAGAAAACACCACAGATTCATGGTATTGTTCTTTGATCTCATCATCTTTAGGCAATGGCATAATAGAACTAACACGTGGTCTACCGTTCTTACCTTCCATTACGTTGATAAAACAAGTTACACCACATAACTTAGATATATCAAAGCCCTTTTTTTCCATTTCAGTAAATGGACGGCCACGCCATGCAGATAAATCCTGCCCAAGTGTAGCCTTCTCATGCAGCGATAGCGTATAAAACTTACTGATTGTTAGAGGTTCACCGTTGTTGTTTACTTCAGATGGTACTTCCCAGATAACCATACATTGACGTTTCCATGTTACCTGTCCATCATAGTTGTTTTCTTGTGTGCCTAGATCAATGACCTTTACACATCTAGCCTTGTGTACGCCTGTACTTACTTCAGGGTACTTACTTTCGTTGTCTACTGTTTTCGCAATAATACTCATGTCTACTCCTTTTTTTATATTTACTATTGGAACTTATATTATATTAACGTAGGTTACCAAAGTCAAGCTATATGTTGACATTTGTTAATCTTATAAGTATGATGTACTTAGATTAATAAGGGATTATTATGATGAATTTATATGAACTTGCAAAAGAACGTAAGAAAGAGGTGGTAACTAAGTATGGTGGTAGAAACCTATCACGTATGCTTAATATTAGCCATCCTGCTGTATCTAAATGGCAAGTAATACCGCCTTTGCGTGCGTATCAAATAGCAGATATTGGTGATTTTGAATTAGACTATTTACGTCCTGATCTAAAACACGCAGATGAAATTGCACCGCAGCCGCAGGGTGTAGGTCAATAATCTTAGGCTAAAAATACTACGGCACGGGGGGTATGTATTTTATCTCATTGTTGCATATCCCCCATCATCATCTTACATTATGGCAAAGCTATGGCATATCTATAAGTGTGCCATCAGTTTGTTAATGGCAAATCAATCCCCTTCATCTTCACCTTCACCTTCAACTACACCTTCAACTCCAACCAAGATAGAGCAAACACACACAACCATATTTGGGGGGGTTGACATAGGTTAACATATTCTGTATATTAAATCATTAACGAAAATTAACAGGTAACAATGAGAAAAAAATCTACAGATGAACAATCGCCTGCGTTTCAATTTTACGCTAATGATTGGATAAGCGAACCTAGCAGATTAAAAATGTCACTTGAAGAACAGGGTGCGTACATACTGTTGTATTGCCATTGTTGGCGTGGTTTTAAGATACCAAAAGATTTTGAAATACTATCAAAGATGTGTAACTGCACGTTGGATAAGATTAAATACATGTGGCCATCTATAAAACATATGTTCAAAGAAGTTGATGATGGGCAAAACTTAGTGTGTTTACAGGCAGAAGAAGAACGTAAAGAGCAGGCATTGAACCGTAAAAAACGACAGATTGCAGGCAAAAAAGGTGCTGACAAACGATGGGGTAAGGATGAAGTACAATCCAAATAGTCACCATGGCATATTCATACAAGCATTTGGTACACATCACAGTTTCCAAACGTTTTGTGACAAAGGTAAGAACAGAAAAATAATTAGACAGTTACATGGCACGTTGGAAGAACACATAGATGAATTGTGGTCACTTAACAAACAAGGTGCAGGTGTATTTTTTACAGTAAATCAGACAGATTTACAGGGCAGAACCACAAAAAATATTACAAAAGTTAGGGCTGTGTTTATAGATTTAGATGGCACGCCATTGCCCGATCATTTTAATTTAAAACCTAATTTTATTTTAAATACATCGCCTGATAAATACCATTGTTATTGGTTAGTAAGTGATATGCCATTAGAATCATTTACATTGTATCAGCAAGCATTAGCTGCAAAGTTTAATTCAGACCCAGTTGTTAAAGACTTGCCAAGAGTAATGCGACTTGCAGGTTTTTATCATAATAAAACAAAGCCATATCCAATCAAAGTAATTGGTGCGCAAGGCATTGATACACCATATACAATGGCAGAGATACGTGATGGTCTTGAATTACAAAGACCACAACAAGCTACAATTAAAACAGATTATCAACCATCAATGTATCAAGGCAAGTATTCAGGTACATTACGATACGGTGTAGGCAAAGGTGACAGACATGCTGCATTGGTAAAGATGTTGATAGCAATTAGAAAGCGTGGCGAAAGCATGGAATATGCAAATGAAGAAGCATTAAAATTTGCAAACGCTTGTAACCCACCTGAAAACCACAACGAAGTATTGTTTCAGGTAAAAGATATATGGAATAGATATGCACCTTAGAGATTACCAACAAACAGCACTTGATAATTTACGTGAATCAATGAGAGCAGGTAATAAAAAACTGTTGCTTGTTGCTCCAACTGGTAGCGGTAAGACAGTAATAGCTAGTGCAATGATCAAAGCTGCTGTTGAAAAAAGTAATGATTGTTTGTTTGTAGCACACAGACGTGAATTGATTGATCAATGCAGCGATAAACTAAGGCATTTTGATGTGAACCATGGCGTTATTATGGCAGGCAGATCAGCTAACATTGGTGCAAGGACACAGGTTGCAAGCATACAAACTTACACAATTAGAAAAGATAATAAATATTTTAACAAGCCATATGCAGATGTAATTATATTAGATGAAGCACACCGTAGTGTAAGCAAATCATTTAAAGAACTTATCAATGATTACCCAGATGCGTTTGTTATTGGTTTAACTGCAACACCTGTACGTAACGATGGCAAAGGTTTGGGCGGTATTTATGATGATTTGATAGAGTGTGGTAGCATACGAAAACTTACAGAACAGGGTTACCTTGTGCCTAACCGTGTTGTTGCACCTACATTGCCAGACTTAAAAGGTTTAAAGATTATGGCAGGTGATTACGAAAAACGTGGCCTAAACAAACGCATGAACACACCTAAATTAGTAGGTGATCTTGTTACTCATTGGTTACGATATGCAGAGGATAGGCCAACTGTTGTGTTTGCTACATCAATTGCACACAGTAAATACATATCTAAAATATTTAATGATAACGGCATAGCTGCAGGTCATGTTGATGGTGACATGGATGAACTAGAGCGTGAACAAGTGCTGCATGATTTACACCATGGTAAGATTAAAGTTTTATCTAACTGCCAAGTGTTGACCGAAGGATGGGATGAACCAAAAGTTTCATGTGTTGTACTTGCACGACCTACAAAGTCATACGGCATGTACTTGCAGATGGTTGGTAGATCATTGAGGCCATTTGAAGGCAAGAAAGATACATTGATTATTGACCATGCAGGCTGTGTTTACGAACACGGTTTCCCTGAAGATGTGCCTGATTGGGAACTAACAACAGATAAAATTACACGACAGAAAAACAAAGAACGAAAAGAAATAGATAAGCAGCCGTTTACTTGCACTAAATGTAACGCTGTATATGAGCCAACAAGGATATTAAGAACTTGCCCTGTGTGTGGTCATGCACCAACGGAAGCAGACAAGAAGGTATTGATCAAACAAGGACGTTTGGTTGAGTTACCAAAAGCAGATGTTAATGCACAGGACAAGCAAGATTTTTACGCACAACTTTTGTTTCATAGCAGACAAAAAGGTTATAAGTCAGGTTGGGCTGATTGGACATTCAAAGAAAAGTTTGGGCATTTTCCACACAGTAAACGTGTAATGCCAAAACCTGTGGGCGATGAGGTCAAAGGCTACCTGCGCCACTTGCAAATAAAGAAAGCCAAATCAAATGGGGGTGCTTATGTCAGAGGACGCTAAAGAACAACAAATGCACACGTTGCGTGAGGTAGGCAAGAAACATGCTGCCGCAAAACGTAATCTTACTGTGCTTGAACATGGTAGACAGATAATGCTGTCCGATCTTATGAAAGAATACATGCTCAAAGGTGAGAAGACTGCTGCAGGTCAAGAACGTGAGGCCAGAGCAGACCCGCGTTACAAAGAACACATTGAAGCGCTTGGTATTGCTGTTGAAGAAGAATTAAAATGGGCTTGGGAAAAAAAGATTGTTGATATAAACTTTGAGAAATGGAAGACCAACATGATTAACCAAACCATTGAGCGTAAAAAATATGGCTAAAAAAAAACAGGCAACCATTGAAGAAAAGAAACACATGTCACGCGTTGCTGATTTGGGTTGCGTTGCCTGTGCCACGTTAGGCCATTACGATTCACCCGCAGAGATACACCACATAAAAGATAAAACAGGCATGGGCAGACGGTCTAGTCATTTTGACGTAATACCGCTTTGTTACATGCACCACCGTGGCACATATGGCTATCACACAAGCCCGAAAGAGTTTGAAGGTAATTATGGCACACAAAGAGAACTGCTGCAGATTGTGAAAGATTGGTTAGCGTATGAAGATAAAAAAACGGGTCAGATAAATCCATCCAACCCGTTTACAAGGAACAATTTATTTTACGAATAATTATAACTGTTCATGTTTTAGTTTGTAACCATCATTAAATAATACATGGCCAAGATTGTGTATAACACTGAAGCCCATATCCATGCCGCAACCAGATACACCCATGCAACCTGTTTTGTCTATGAACCTGTAGCCAACAGCATCACACATCATGCTTGTTAACCACACCTTTTGCACTCTGTCTTCACCTTCTTTAAATTCATCTTTAACGTTGAACTTATAAAAGTCTATATGCCTGTACATGCCAGAGTTTGATACACGTTTGACAATGAAGTAAATTGTGTCATCTTCATTGATTAGTTTTTTAAGATTTTTTATTGCTTCTTCTTTCTTCATAATGTTGTGTCCTTCTGTTTTCTTCTATTGCATGCCATATATTTATGACACCCCAAAGCGCAACAATAGACGCATCCAATGTGTTCCTGTCTACTACAACAAGATAGATTGAAAGCGTCCACAGCACGCCACTAATACCAAAACGCCAAATCACGGTGTTAACTTTTTGTTTTGTTTGATTACCCAATCATCCAAAATAGCACGCAAGCCATCATCAAAACCGATATGTAATTCCTGCTTATTGTTTAATAAGTAATCAATTGCTTGTTGCTGTTGTGTGGGCGAAAGGCCTTTTAAATGATCTTTCACAACGCTTTCAACCCACACTTTGCCAACACTAAAGAACGGGTTATCCATTCTTTTCTGCTCCAAGTTTCATGTCTAGCAACTCTTTTAGGCTATGGTAAGCACTCATGCCATGCGCACCGACATTCCATTCTTTTATGTGTTCAACGTCCTCGCCTTGATGTCCGCAATATGCTTTGCCATTCTTCCAATTGTACACAGTGAAGACACGACCATCAGGAAACTCAAACGACCATTCAACGTCAATCTTATCCTCTGCACCTGCACGCGGTATGTAACGGAAATGCGGATCACCAAACACGCTGACAAGCTGATCATATGTTCTGTTTAAATGTCCGTGTAAGTGTGTACCACCAGTGTTGCTTGACTTTGTGATGTTTGACAAATCGCTGACGTACTTGTCCTGTATTGCTGCTGACAAAGATGATGCAAGCGCTTCTGCTTTGCTTTGATCAATCTCTATCAATTCTTCTGCCAAGAACATTAATTCCTGACCACTTAAACCATCAACAATTTGTGATGCAAGTGTAGCTGCTTGCGCTTTACCCTCTGCAATAGCTGCCTGCGCACTGTCATCATTGTGGCTGTTGTTTTCAATCTCATCCCAGTATTGATTTTTAGTTTTACTCATGTTGTTGCTCCTATAGTTTGCTAGCGGTGTACAAACATGCACCACCGCCAAGCATTGATATTAGGCCGTAACCGACCACCATTAACATTGTGGGCAAATCGTTAGCATATTCCATGCACTTGCCATCACAATCATTGGCACTGCCTGCAATGGCCATCAATCCGACAGCCAAAGCAATTGCACCAAATACGTTTAAAAATGTTTTCATGTTATTTACTCCAATAACCATAAACACAACGCGTACCACTACGCGAAGGGTCATAGGTGTCATTAATTACGCCATCAATAACTGCTGTTACATGCTTACTGCAAGACACAGCAATTGTACCCAATGGCAATTCATCTGCTTTTAAATGCACCTTGCAACCTTGACCAATAAACATTGTTGGTGTCCATTTAAGTCCAAGCATAGCTGCAAGACGTTTGGTTGTAGGTTTGTAAACACCAGACCGCGCTGTTGACTTACCTCTACGCTTTTTGGTTTTACGTTCCTTAGAACCAAGTTGATTGATCAACGCTGCTACCTCTGCATAAGGTTTGCCGCTAACGATAGCAAATGATCTGCATACGCAATCACCTGCTTTGACAGTGTAACCTGCATCTGCTGCACCACCATCGTTGTATGTCCATGTACTCATTGTTACTCCTTTATTTATTAACACAGGTTAAGTTTAAACTAATTTAAAAATATACGCAAGAATTAATTTTACCTTATTTATTGCATTATAGGTACTTTAGGTTATAATGTTTGGTATGAGCGTAAAAACGTTGACAGATAAGCAAAAAGCCTTCGTTGACTACTTTAGTCAAATAGGCAATGCAACACAGGCTGCAATCAGGGCGGGCTATTCAAAAGCTACTGCTGAACAACAGGGCTATGAACTGAAGAACAAGCTAGCCAATGAGATTGACACAGCCACAAAAGCTGCATTGGTGTCTGCTGTACCCATGGCCGTTGAGAAACTACAGAGCCTGATCACAGACGACAAGGTTGCGGCATCTGTCAAGTTAGGCGCTATCAACAGCATACTAGACAGGACAGGTCACCAGACAGTACACAAAGTAGAAGACGTAACCAAGCAACGTACTGACGAAGAACTACAGACCGAACTTGACCACCTGCTGCAATCTATCAACGCGGGGTCTAGTAAAAGCACAGAGCATTAACACATTATACTGCTCATTACTCCTATACCTATATAGGGGAAGACACACTGGTTAGCCTTGCCATACCTCACAGAAAAAAGGTTCATCGCACACACACACGCGCATTTGCCCGCTAGGCTACATGTCTGCGCGTTCTTGCTAAAGATACCGTACGCATAATGCTTCACATATACATACACAGGGGAACACGGCATCACATATCACAGGCACACGCGCGCAACAGACCCCCCCACCCCCCAAAGCGCCTCCGCTTGTAATATATAATGCTTTCATCCGCACAGTGGAGGGCATATTTAGATATTAACCTAAGTTAACAGCTATCACATGGGAGTTGCGTTAAGTTAATGTTGTGTGTATTATGTCACTATGGGCGATAAAGCATGGAAACAACGAGAACGACAGGTAGCTAAATTCTTTGATGGCGATAGAAATGCACTATCTGGTGGTAACAGCAAAATTACACGAGCAGATGTAATCCATGAAAGCCTATTTATTGAGTGTAAACTGCGTGCCAAGCATACGGCAGTAACATTGTGGGATGATACAAAAAAATTAGCAGATGCTGAAAGTAAAACCCCTGTTGTTGTATTATGCGAAAAAAACCGTAAAGGTTTTTGGATAATGGTACATAGCGATGATTTGTATAAACTATGACAGCACAAGCATTAGCAAGGGCGGTAGAAATCGCCAAAGAACTAGAATACAGAAAAGCCACAAATACAATGGCTAGGTACGAACCGTACGATTATCAAAAAAAATTTCATAATAAAGTTGCACAACAACGCTTACTTATGGCAGGTAACCGTATAGGCAAATCATTCTCTGGTGCTATGGAAATGGCATATCATCTAACAGGGCTATACCCTGATTGGTGGCAAGGTAGAAAATTTGTTAGACCTATTAGGGCGTGGGCAGGTGGAGCATCTAATGAAACGACACGTGACATCTGCCAGAAGGAACTGGTTGGGCAGCCAGACGACCCCAGTGCTAGGGGTACGGGGTCTATACCGCTAAAATTAATTGGCGAAACAGTACGTAAAGCAGGCGTGCCTAATGCAATGAATAGTCTTGTTGTAAAACACGTAACAGGTGGATGGTCACGATTAGCATTTAAAGCATACGAAATGGGTAAAGAAAAATGGATGGGTGAAAGCCTAGACGTTATATGGTTGGATGAAGAACCACCATCATCTATTTATACTCAATCCCTAACGAGGACAGCCGATAAAGGTGGAATTGTTTACATGACATTTACACCAGAAAACGGTATGACTGAAACTGTAGCGCAGTTTGTTAATGATCTTCGGGATGGGCAAGCGCTTATACAAGCGGGGTGGGATGATGCACCACATATGACTAAAGAAGTGCGTCAGCAAATATTAGCTGCGCTACCACCGCATGAACGTAAGATGCGTGAGCAAGGTATACCACAACTAGGTTCAGGCTTAGTGTTTCCTATTGCTGAATCAGATATGGTATGTGACCCAATTAATATGCCTGATCATTGGCCTAGGATTTGTGGTCTTGATTTTGGTTGGGATCACCCGACAGCAGCAGCGTGGGCTGCATGGGATAGAGATTCAGATATAATTTATATTTACGATACATATGCAATGTCACAAGAAGCTGTGCCTATACATGCAAGTGCTGTAAAAGCGCGTGGACAATGGATTCCTGTTATATGGCCAATGGACGGAAGGCAAGCAGACAAAGGTTCTGGTAAAAGTTTAACAGAACAATATCGTAATGAAGGCGTAAACATGACACGTGAACATTTTACAAATCCACCACAACAAGGACAAAAAGAAAACACAGGTGGTATCTCTGTAGAAGCAGGGGTACAGGAAATGTATACAAGGTTTATGACTAATAGATTGAAAATTTTTAATAATCAGAGTAAGTTGTTAGAGGAATTGCGAATGTACCATCGTAAGGATGGTAAAATCGTATTTAAGCATGATGACGTTATTTCGGCTGCACGTTATGCCGTAATGTCTGTCAGAAAAGCGAGAGTAAAAAACTATGAACCAAAGCAATTATATTCAGACAGTAGTTTTAATGTATTTGCGTAACAATAAGGAAGGATAATTATGGGCGGATTTGTAAGATTTGTTGCAAGAACTTTGGGTATCGCACCTAAGAAAGCAGCACCTCCACCACCTCAACCTGCTCCTGCTCAAACTGCATCAGCAGCACCTGTAAAGCCTGCAACAACAGCAGCAACAGCATCTGCAAAAGATAGCAAGAAAACAGCACTAGGGTCTGGGTATGGTACTGGTGACCAAACTGTAATGACAACTACTGCAGGCGTAGAAGAAGAAGCTAATACACAAAAAACTGTATTAGGTGGTTCATCTACAGCAGGTAAGAAAAAGAAAACAGGCAAAGCAGTTAATTACGGATAATGTAATATGATTGAAGTCGTAACAGACGACAAATGGCGTGTACCTATTGGTAAATATCTAAAAGAAAAATGCTTTATTTCTGCAGATATAGGCGATAGTTTTTCTTATATTGGTTTTATAGAAGATGAAAAAATACTAGGTGGGTTTCTTTTTACAGATTGGGATGGACATAACATATACGTACATCTTGCATTAGAAACACCTAGATTATTTAACAAAAAAAATATAAGAACAGTATTTGACTATGGTTTTAACCAACTTGGTTGTGGAAGAATGACAGCCGTTTGTCGTAATGGGTACGAAAGAAACGAGCGCATTTTATCTGGTACAGGTTGGACAAAAGAAGGTATAGTAAGAAAAGTTATGAAAATAAAAAATGAATTCGTTGATGCAGCAGTTTATGGTATGCTCAAAGACGAATGTAAATGGATAAAGGAATAACATGGGCGGAAAATCACAACCACAAATGCCACCACCTGTAGACAATTCGGTTCAAGAAAAAACTGAAGCAAAGGAAGCGGCACTAGAAAAAGAAAAAGCAAAAATGCTTGCAACTAAGAAAAAAGGTAAATACGGTACTATACTAACATCTGCACAAGGAGTTGACGAAGAAGCAGAAACTAAAAAAACAATGTTAGGCGGAACAATAACGTAATGGACGATAACATAACACCTTTTGATTATATTAAAAAAAGATTTGCTTCTATGGAATCTACTAGAGGCACATGGGAAGATCATTGGCAAGAAATACTTGATTACGTTATGCCACGTAAAGCAGACGTTACTACAATAAATTCTAAAGGTTCAAAAAGAACTGAAGTGCTATTTGATAGCACAGCCATTACAGCAAACACATTGTTGTCAGCAAGTTTACAAGGCACACTTACATCACCCTCACTGCCTTGGTTCTCAATAAAACTTAGAGATAAATCAATAAACGAAGATTTTAATACGCAAATGTGGTTGGAAGATACTGCTAGACGTATGTATGACGCGTTTAATGATGCAAATTTTAACACTGAAGTACACGAAATGTACTTAGACCTAACATCTATTGGTACTGGATGTTTATTTGTGGAAGAACATAAAGATGGGTTTGGAGTTGGCGGTATACATTTTAAGACACTACACATTAATGAATTTTATATACAAGAAAACAATAACGGATTTATTGATACAGTTTACAGAAAATACAAAATGTCTGCTAGACAAGCAGTACAAGAGTTTGGTGAAGATAATCTTGGTGATAAAGTTTTAGACGCTGCTAAGAATAAACCAGAAAAAGAATTTTCATTTATACATGCAGTAGAACCAACTGCAGATTACGAACGTGCAATGGGTAAAGCAGCTACAAAATTACCAGTGCATAGTTGTCATGTATGTATTGAAGACAAAATGAAAGTTAGAGCAGGAGGTTACAATGAATTTCCATACTTAGTGCCTAGATGGGCAAAAGCTACTGGTGAAATTTATGGAAGATCACCTAGCTATAATGCGCTACCTGATATTAAAACTTTGAACAAGGCAGTAGAGATTGGACTTAAAGCATGGGCAAAAGCAATTGACCCCCCTCTTTTGGTACAGGATGATGGTGTTGTTGGCAGAGTAAGAACTACACCTGCAGGTATTACTGTTATTAGAAACGATGGTGCAATAAAACCATTGCAGACAGGCAGTAACTGGCAAATCACAGACATGAAAGAAACGCAGTTACGAACTGCAATTAGACAAGCATATTATTCAGATCAACTACAGTTGCAAGAAGGCCCACAAATGACAGCAACTGAAGTACAAGTTAGATATGAATTAATGCAAAGACTTCTTGGGCCAACGTTAGGAAGATTCCAAAGTGAATTTCTTAACCCATTAATTGAACGTGTTTTTGGCATTATGTTTAGAGCAGGTGCGTTGCTCCCGATACCTGACGCTATACAAGAAGCCAAGATGGATATAGAATACGTAGGGCCATTAGCACGTTCACAACGTATGGAAGAAGCACAAGCTATTGATAGATTGTATCAACTAGCAGCTAACGTGGCTCAAATAGACCCAAGTATTATGGATAACATAAACCATGATGAAGCTATAAGAATGAGGGCAACACTACTTGGTGTACCTAAATCTATTCTTGTATCTAGGGATGACGTTGCAGAAAAACGTGAAGCCCAACAACAAGCAGCCATGGAACAACAAATGTTAATGGCTCAACAACAACAAGCACAAACAGGCAAAATGCAGGCAGATGCAGCTAAAGCAACTGCAGACCCAGATGTACAAGATGTTATGTCTGAAGCTACTGCACAAGCAGAACAGGAGTTAATGTAATGGCAAAAAAAGGTCTATATTATAATATTAATAAACGTAAAAAAGCAGGCACAAGTAGAAGTAAAAAGAACAGCACTATTTCTGCAAAAAATTACGACAATATGAAAAAAGGTTTTCCTAAAATTGGCACAAGGAGTTAATGGCAAAAGTAAAGGAACGTGTAGAACATGAAAGCATATTTCATAAAACCAATATAGGACGTAA
>Ga0208159_1000059_pt1 | contig 37634 bp, 57 predicted proteins | sample 9_EtaG_FD_184082 | JGI IMG/M metagenome (GOLD analysis project Ga0208159, IMG submission 184082) | Marine viral communities from the Subarctic Pacific Ocean - 9_ETSP_OMZ_AT15188 metaG (SPAdes) (version 2) | ecosystem: Environmental > Aquatic > Marine > Oceanic | place: Pacific Ocean | collected... | reverse complement strand
TTTGTGTTGCGCTTCTGCTTTGTTGACTTCGATTTGAGCCATTTTTGTCTCTTGAGCATGTCTTTCTGCCATTGTGGCAATTTCGTGCGCCAAAGCATTTTTCTGATCCTTATCTTCAATAAACTTATCTAGTATACCTGTTACGGGTCCTATTAGTGCTTGTATCATTTTAATATACCTTTACCGAATCTGAATTAACAAGTTTTGGTAAACAGTAAGAAGTTATGGTTTCGCCCTGTTTATGTATTTTTTCAGAAAACCAAATGCAATCATTCAAATTTCTAAAATACATGTCTCTGCTATCCAATGTTCTCTCTGCCCCCACAAAAACAAACAACAGAAATAAATGCTCAAACATTATTTTTTAGACATCCAAGCAGATACACCCATATATGCTCCTACAATAGTGCCTCCTGTTATGTAAAGCAAGTTAGATAAATCTGTTAATAATTTTATTCGAGAGTCTGGAACAAATGGAGCAAACATTAGTAATGTGTAAAGAGCCATAAATATTAGAACAGCAGTAGCCATTCGTCTTTGTGCTGTCATTTTACGAAGCTCCGCTGCTTCGTGTTTTTCTGCAGCTTCTATTTCATGTAGTTTTTCAGCCGCTAGTAACTCATCATCGTCCACGATGCCGTCCCCATCTAAATCATACTTATTATACTCGGAACCTTTTTCTAATTTTTTTTGTATCAAAATGACCCCCTATTCACATACAGCCACAATAGACCAATCGCAAATCCTATAACAACAATAATTAAAACTATTATTGCTATAGCTTCTACAAAGTGTTTACGAGCTTCTCTTTGAGCGTACAAAGTTTCTTGCCTTTGTTTGCGTATGTCACGCTCCATGCGGATAAGTTCTTGCCAAGCTGAAGGACCACACATACTACTTATTAAACGTCTGAGTTCATCACGTTGATTTTCAAGTTGTTTGCGTTGCGTGAACAACTCCATCGCTTCTTGCTCAACAGATTTTCCTGCAAAAAGTTTCTTAAATATAGGTGGGTTTTTAGCTTCGTGATGGGCGCGGTCAATATCAGACACCGCTGACATCCACTGGGACAAACTTTTGCCCATTGAATGAACGTCACGGCCTATGCTCACACCTTTTTTTAAAGTTGCGAAAGCCGATGAGGCCAACGCCATACTTGAAATAGGATCAATCATTACCAACCTCTTGGTAAAAAGCCCTTCATTTCAAGTAACTAAAAGATTCCCTCAAATCTTTGTGGTTTAGATATTCGTGAAAACTTTGTTATCACTCCGCCATCACGTTTTTTTTGCACTTGCCTTTTTTTTGCTTGAAGCTTTCTTTTTGGCTTTTGGCTTGGCTTCGGTTTTTTCGCTGACGACAGGGATATCGCTATTGCTTGTTTCTGCGGATAACCCTCCGACATTAATTTGCTGATGTTCGAGCTTACTGTCTTCTGGCTTGTTCCTTTTTTCAATGGCATCTCTTCTCTCCAGCTTTTTGGCCTTCATATCAGCGGCTACTTGTCTACTTATTGAACTTGCACTCATCCTCTACTCCTTATGTTTGCCGCAGCAATATCCCTCTGCGTTTGAATTCGCTCTTCTGCAACTCTAGTTTTATCAGAAAGAGCCTCATCTTGTAAATCTAAACGCTGTTGAGCAAGTAATTTATCATTGCGTTCTTTTTCTCTATCGAACTCTTGTGAACGCTCAAACTCTTCAGCTTTTCTTTGAATGTCAGCACCTCGTAAAGCAAGCTCTTGTTGTCTAATGGACACAAGAGGATCCTGCTCTGGAGGAGGAGATACAGCTTGTGCATATTGTTCAGTTAATTCACCAATTAATTCAGCAGCACGAGAAGAAACTTGATTTGCTATTTGAGCTTGCAAATCAGGATTTGTGGCTATCATTTGAGCCTGCATCTGATCCATGCCTTCCATAACTTCATCTTGAGACATTTGCTCTGCCATAAATCCAATATGCTCTTGAATATGACCCTGTAATGTCATTACAATTGCCGCATTAGCTTGCGCCACTGGCGTTGCAATAATTGCCAAGTGCGCCTCAATGTGCGCTTTATGGTTCTGATCTGCAAATACCTGTAAAGACTTTCCTCGCATAGCTTCCTGATTTTCTTTTGCAGGGTTAGCAGGAACTGGTTCAGGCGGGACAGGAAGTATTGAATCGACATTTGTTACTCCTAAAGCTTCGTACATTTTTCTATACGCCTGATACAAACCTTGTTGCCCCCCATGCAAATCAGGGTTGCTTTGAACTAATTGCAATTGGGTCTGAGCCAATGCAATTCTCTGAGACATAGAAAATATGTTAGGGTCTGATACAGGAATAACATCAATCCTACCATCAAAATCGGTAGCTTTTATTTCTGGAGGGGCGCCTGGAACCTCATACATATATGAAGGAGGAGTGAATCGAGCAAACAAACCAGCAAGAAGCTTAAACTCCTGTTTCTGTGAATAATGCAAACGCTTGTGAATAGCACTCATAACTTTAGTGCCACGCTCCATAATAGCCATAGTAGTGCCAACAGGTGTCTCTCCACCCATCTCTGCAACCTTCATATCAGCCATAGATGCAAATCTACGCCCAGAGTCCACTAAAGTTCCTAAAAGGGAATATAAAGTCTGTGAAGGCTCTTTGAACGGCAATGCCATAAGAGCTTGGCGTATATCCATACCAGCTACATCAATGTCTCTGAATTCACCAGGGTTCAATGGTTCATTCTCATCACGAATACGAGCGCCACGAGCTTTAAAGCCAGCAGGGAGGTTTGATAGAGTTCCTGCATCTATCAACTGTCTTAAAAGACTCGTAGCTCCTTGTGCTAAATTTCCAATCATATGAGTTAGGCCAAAACCGTAGAAGCCTAACCCTGGAAGAAATTTGTAATGCACAAAATATTGTTTTTTTTGTAAAGGCTTTTCTATGTCGTAGTTTCTACGAACAGACAAGACTTTGCCACTCTTCTCAATTAAAGTAACAATATATGGAAGTTTAATTCCTGTAGGCTCACCTTCCATATCTAAATCTTCAAAGCCAGTAAGATCTAAATCTGTATGAACTTCATACAAAACAATATCTTCATTAGAACCTGAAGGCTGTATACCATCAACCTCATTAATAGATTCCTGAACTTCACTGTAGTCCTCTGCACCATACCCATCACCAGGCAAAGGAACATCAGAATAAAAACCAGAAACCTGAAGCTTTAGTATCTCATTCTTATTCATTTTTACAACGTGTGTAACACGAGAACAACTAAACAAATCAGTCGCTGTATATGGGACAACTAAATCTTCAGCATGAACAAACTTAGAAACAGGCCGCTGTAATAATGGGTCAAAATAAACTTTTTTAAATGTAGAACCAATAATAGGAAGATAAAACAACATCTGGTCTAATTCAGGATCATACTCTTCCATCTCATATGTTATTTGATAATTCATGTAATTCTTGATGCGTTCAGCTTGCTTTACAACTTCTGAGTTCTCTGCACCAATAATCTGTGTTCTAACAGGCCCTCCTGCTGGTAAAAGCTCTCTGTAAGCTTGCGCCTGAAATTGTGTTACACTTTCTGCTAATAATGGATGAACAACCCCTGTAGCACCCTCAAATGGCTGAGAACGGTCTTCGTATTTCATTCCCAGAAGGTCAATGCCTCTTTTGTAAGTATCTTCCCATTCTTTCCTAGAAGATAAATCATCTTCGATACTACCGACTAAATCACTGGAAATAACAGCAAGTTCTGCTTCATCTATGTAATCAGCTAAATTAGCATCATATGGCAAGTCTTGCGGTTGAACAGATAGCTCTTCTTCTTCGCCACCAATTAAAGCACTACCATCTTCAAACTGAAGAATATTAGCGTCAACAGGAATAACTTCCTCACTTATTCCTATCTCTTCAATGGCCTCTATAGGAATGTCCCCGCCTGCACCAAGTATTTTTTCTACTGCCATTTTATGTTCCCCTTAATCCCTTAATTGGTGTTGGGTCAAATTGAATTGCGCCTCAAAGTGAGGGTTACTGAGCGCTGATAAAGCCGAAGGGCAATTCACCTTATCAATGATACAAAATGACCCAACCACTTAGACTTCATCAAATAATATAACCAATATTTCCCACATTCGATGAATAGTCGTTAAAATGTTCCTTTAAACTTACTACCTCTTGTTGCCACTCCAAAACCCCTACTCATAGGAGATTTTATTTTTTTTCTTAATGCGTCTTGCATAACTAAATGCCTATCAAATTCAGCGTCAGTAAGATTAGTAATATCTATTTGAGCCATTATTCTAATTTCTTTGTCAGAGCGCATTAAAATGTACCCTTAAACTTACCGCCTCTATTGGACATAACAACCCCGCCATTCATAAAACCACCCTTTTTATTTTGGCGATCTTTCTTTAATTTTCGCATTTTATTAATAGCATACCCTGTTGCGCCTGCCCCAGCAGCGGCTGTACCATGTGCAATGTAAGGTATAATTTCTTTCGCATAGGGACCGCCTGCTATCATTAAATCCACAAATGTATTTGCTTTTTTAATATTGTCTTTCTTTGGCTTTGGTTTCTTTGGCACTCTTTTTGTCACTTCTTCACTCCCTTAAAATGTACCCTTAAAGTTGCCGCCTCTATTGGGCATGACAGCACCGCCATTCATAAAATCTTTGCCTGCTTTTTTTAATTGGCTTTTTAATAAAGGTTTTCTTGTAGGCGTAGCTTGCCCTATGTCAGGGTCATATCTTTTATCACCTAGATTTGGTTTAAATTTCTCTTTCCTAGACGGCATGAACATATTGACTTGCAATTCTTTTCTAGGCACTCGTTCATATGTTGTTGGGTCAAAAACAGTCACTGTACCAGTTTTTGAAAGCATACCTCCACTTTTAGAAGCAGCAGCGATTAAGCCCAATCTTTTAGCAGCATCAAACATTCTTTTTGATGCTGGAAGCAAATCATCATAATCTGACTTGGTAACTTTTTTAAATTTTTTATTAAACTCTTTAGCGTTCATCAAAATGTACCCTTAAATTTTGTGCTTCTACCCTTTAAAACAGCGCCGCCATTGTTCATTCTTTTTGGTTTTTTAAAAGGTTTTTTTACTCCAATGATCTCTTCCATTAAATCACCTATGATTGTTCCACGAAACATCTTAGGAACCGCCCTGTAGCCTTTATCAAAAACTCTAAGACCTTTTTTTCTAAATGGACCACTCATTACTTTACTCCTGTGAATCTAGTGCCACGCAAAGCAGCACCACCGCCACGAGAAACATTAGAGGCAACACCACCATACTTAAAACCAGAAACACCTCTGCCACGCAATATATCCTTTTTGGTGACTTTCCCATCACCAGTTAAATCAGGAAAAGCTTTGCCACCTTTTTTCATCTTAATAACACCACCTTCAGCCTTGTAGTCAGGCTCTGGCATTTCCTCAAAACGCTTACGAGCAAACTTAGCGGCAGCATCATCTGTCATGCCCATTTCTAATGCTTCTTCAAATAACTGCTCTAATAAAGCCTCATTGAATTCATTGCTCATTAGAATACTCCTTTAAACTTAGTGCCTGACGTAGCAGCACCCGCACCTCGAACAACACCACCATCTTTCATACCTCTAGCTTTAGCGCCAAAGTAACTCTTTCTTCTAGCAGCCCTTTGAGATGCTATTTCAGCATCAGGATCAATAAAAAAATTCTTAAACATTTGCCTTCTTGCTGGAGAAGTTTCCATCTCTCTGGCGAGTCTTTCCATTGCAAGTAATGAGTTTAAATATGCAGATCTTTCAGCCATTATTTTGTTCCTTTAAACTTGCCACCACGACCAGGCATTACAGCGCCAGTGTTCTTTCTAGTTGGTGAATAACCACCTACTTTTTTAGGTCTTAAATCTTTCTGGCGAACACCACCTAAATACGAATCAAGAATAAAACCTCCTAAATCACGATTTACCTCACCACCATCTTCAAACTTAACGGCCTCTTTAGACATTTTAATTAGTTCAGCAACATCTGCATCAGATATAGTTTTGGTAGGGTCAACCATCCGGCCCATCATTTCATTCATCATGCCAGGTTTGGGTCTAGGCCTTGGACCTACTTGCTTTACTTTCTTAGGAGCATTTTTAGGTCTTGGTTTTGGACCTTTCATGTTTTTTTCAGCCATTAGTAATATTCCTTCCTGCGATTATAACGCACTAAATCTTCATCTTCATAATCGGTGGGAGTCGAAATAAAACCACCCTGCCTAAAACGTAGTATAGCCTGAGTCATCGAATCTGCCAAGTCATCATGTTCCCCATTCGGAAACGCGGCACACTCTTCTACAACCTCTTCAGCAAAATTCATGTCTGGCCTCCATACCATACCAGATTCAAACACTGGCGCACAGGCATTCATGCGAGTAAATTTATCAGCGCCTCGACTAGGCGTAAATGGCGTTACAGGTATATCCATGCGCCTTAACTCCTGCGTCAAAGGCATACCACTAGCCTTCTGCTCTATAAGCACCATGTCAGGCTCAAACTCATTATATAAATCTTTGGCAACTTCCTTTAATTCAGGAAAATCCCAGCGACCACGCTGGGCATCGAGGAGAATAATGGCCTCCCCATCACCCTCTACGGGCTCAAATATACCCCAAGTAGTAATAGCAGAATAATCAGCCCGCTCAGACTTGCTAAACGCAGTATCATACGACTGTATGATATATGAACACATAGGTGGGCTACTACTATCCCAAACATTCCACCACTCTCGCTTAACAATCGCACCTTCTTCAGCAGTCGGATTCTGAAGATACTGTGCATTCCACTTGCCTACAGGTATAGAAGCCTTAACAGCCTCAAGTTCTTCTTTTGCCCAATATTCGGGCCACAATACGTTGTCGGTTTCGGGAAATATCGCAGGAAACTCCACTATGTCCCACTGATCCGCCCCGCCCTCTGCTTGCTTCTGAAGTACCTTCGCAGTCAGATCCCGTATACTCCACCTCGTCATAACTATAATTATCGAGCCACCTGGCTGGAGTCTCTGTCTTGGTCCTGATGTATACCATTCGTAAATATTATCCAACGCGGTAGGTGATAACGCATCCTGCTCAGATACAGGATCGTCAATAATACATAAATCAGCACCACGACCAGCTAATGCACCGCCTACACCAACCGCGTAATACTCACCACCCTCACTCGTACTCCAGCGACCTGAAGCCTTTGCATCAACAGCTAACTTAACATCAGGAAAAACATCCCTGTAAATATCACTGTCAATCAAATTCTTTACTTTACGACCAAAACCAACAGCCAACTCAGCCGTGTGTGTCGCTTGAATAATTTTTTTATTAGGCGTTTTGCCCATTAACCAAGAAGGAAACAAAAAACTCGCAAACTCAGACTTCGTATGTCGAGGCGGCATGTTAATTATTAAACGCTTTATCTCGCCTTTCGCAACCTTCTCTAACTTCTCAGCATATATCCTATGATGCTTGCCCTCTATAAATGTAGGCCAAACATGATTTACAAACGATAAAAAACTATTTTGCTTCTCTTCTCGCTCACTGACTAAAGAATAACTCTCAATGTATTTCGAGAGCATCCCACGTTCTTCCTCCGTGAGATAATCTAAATCAATGTTAAACGACTCATTCATGTCAAGAGCTTAATGCACTCAAAAAGTTGTTAGCAGCTAAATTTAAAGAATTAGGAACATTCGTTAAAAACTGACTCATAGGCTGTATAGACGTTGACTGACCCAATGGCATACCCAACTGCACAGGAGGTGCTGTAGACTGAACAACAGGACTAGGAGCCGCTGTGGTGACAGGTATGTTAGATATTACATTCGGAGCAGGCGTTGAAGGCGTAGCTTGCGCTATAGGCTGACTAATCGGCATACAAGCACCATTAACCAATGTATAACCAGGGGGACAAGGATTGACCTCTCTCTCTGGTCTTGTGCGCGGATTAATTAAATTTTCAAAAGGCCCCGTATAATTCGCATCACGAGGGCCATCATATGTTACAACTCCAGAAGGGCTCATCGTTAGGGTACCTTGACCCGCTTGTGCTATGCCACCACCCGTATCATAATCATATTTGGAACCAGGAATAGACGCAAATTCTTGCAATTGACCTATCTGCCCATCATAAAGCTTGTCAGTGCCTAAAAACTGCCCAAACCTAGATAAAGCATTAGGATCTAATGCTGTTATATCTTGCGGAACATTCGTAACAGGGAAGAAACTCTCCCCACCACTAATATCATCATCACCAAATATATCAGACGCTTGATTTAAAGAATCAATAGCATCTTTTAAACCAGATTCTAAACCCAAACGCTCTTGAATAGATTGATTGATAATATCTGCTGGTGTTTGAGTAGATGCAATCCCAGTAGCAATCGAATCTCTTCTTCTCCTGTCATCACCAAACTCAGCACCAAAATCAGCAGGAACACTGCTCAAAGCAGCTACCTGTTCACTCAAAGAAGAAGGTCTTCTGTAACGATTTCTAGCACTTGCAACAAATTGACCATAATCTGAAGGATCTTCCGAACCAGCCCTAGTTTTAGCAGCATCAACAAGCGCAGACCTAGCATCAGCCTCCTGTTGAGGTGTTATTTTTACAGTTCTACGAGCAGAAGGAAACCCTCTGCTTCTGTCATCATCATCTTTTTCGCGCTTGGGCTTAGAAAAAATTCTTTTAGCAAGAGCCCTACCCTCTTCGGCTCTTTTAGCTCTGTCTTGTGGGCGTGAAGCACGACCACCGTTAGCCATACGCTGAATAGGCTGTGAAAATACATCAACATTCTGCATCGGAACAGGAATCTGAGGCATAGGCATCATCGGAGGTGCCATAGGCGGTGCCATAGGAGCCTGCGGAGCCGATAAATCCTGCATAAAGCTCTTAAATTGCATCCTCTGGTTGGGATCGCTCTTAAAACTTAACTGAGATGGTGGTGTGGGAGCTGCAGGAGGAACCATTCCAGCCCCCATCATGTAATTCTGTGCCATATTTTGCCTCATCTAATTAGATGAAATCAATAATATGCTATAAATCAAATTTTGACAACAGAAGAGACAATTCTTGCTTAGATTGATGCAAAATCTTGTAATAACCCCTGTCATGCTCAAACTCATGCTCCTCCAAATAACGGGTTATACCCTGTATCAACCTGTTTATACGCTCAATATCAAAACCCGTTAGGGTACCTATAGCGTCCAAATCTACATCTGGATAACCCTGAATGTCCTGCTCCCAATTTACAATGCTCCTTATCGAATCTTCTAATGCTTTCGATACAGGTGTCTTCCCAGCCTCGTAATATTGCAACATTCTAAGAGATATACCTAACTGATCAGATAATTCCTTCAAAGTTAAGTTCGCCCTAGCACGAGCAGCCTTGATCTCCTCTGGTCCCCACTTCGATTTTAACGCCTCTTTGTAGTTAATTACCTTGCCCACTACATACCTCCATGCACCCAGCACTCTCCGCAGTCATTATAAAACCCTCAAAATCACTGAAAACAATGCCTTTGCCACTCCAGTTGCACATAGTACGCGAAAAATCCCTCAATTCATCGCCCCTCGTTAGAAATGGGTTGTATTCACGCAACCTATCTCTAAATTCACTCTCATCACGAGCCGAAAACATATAGTCCTCGCCCATCGTTAACTTGTATGTCGTCATAATACCCTCCATGTTGATTAGACTAAATGTAATATGAAGCATGTTGCGTAGTCTGTCAATAGTTGTTGTATTGTTTATGGGGAACAGGGCGCGACCCGCGCCTCCCGTCAACCCCCTATCTTCAGGGGGGTATACTATACCGCCCCGATCCGCATTGGTTTTTCACAATGTGGCATAGGGTACCTTAGACAAAAAAATAGGCGGGATAACCCGCCCATTTTCTGAATATAAGACGCGCTAAGATAGCGCATCAATTCTTTCTTGCAGATATTCAAACAGTTGATCGTCTAGTCCAGAAAACAAGCTATCTAGTCCTATTCTGTTTTCTGGTAATAATCTTATAGACGATGTGCTTGTTTGAATTGTCTCTCTTATCTGATATCTTGTGTGAGTATCTCCATCACCATAGCTTGCACCGTTCGCTTGTTGCGAATGTGTGACAACTACATCATCACCAAAACGCGCCCTCATTTCAGATATACGCGCCCTAACATTTATTGCACTAGTGCCAGTTGCGTTCATTAGCTCTTGAACAGTTGAGCCATTTTCAGATCTGCACATTGTCCAAATTAATCCTACTCTTGAATGACTTCTGAATGGTTGAATTGGTGTATCAGTAGATGATGGGGTTATATTGCTATAATCTAATCTGGTGCTATCACTTGTATAAAATAGATTAAGATGAAAACGTACCCACGCTCTAATCTTATCCATGTCTAATGTGCCTTGGTGTTTTCTGAATTCTACAGTACCGCGTGACCACCTAGTGAAGTTAATAGCCATAAATTTATGTGATCTGTAAGTGCCATTGCAAAATGCATTTTCCAAATCTTGAATAGTATTACACAAATTAATATTTTCTAATGTTGCTCTTGAATTCTCACAGAAATGATTATTTCTTCTACTCTCTGAAACCATAGAATTATAAACGCTATCATGCTTAACAATGCGTCTAGTAACATCAATCATTAATTCAGGAGACATTTCATCACGGTTGAAACATTCATTAGCTATTTGAATATTGGGGTAATTGCTAGTTTCAGATAAACTAATGCTTTTAGCTAAAAACTGGTTTTTATTGTGACGCTCATAATCAACCTTTTTAGTGCTGATATGGATATGATGACCACAAGCCCTATTAATTCTTGCTCCTGCATTTTCTAAGCATCGATAAACTTCTTCTACCTTATGCCATGTGATAGAGCAATCTGGCATTGGTGGGAAGACAATCTCAGCATCAACACCGCTAGTGCCATCGTCTGTAACATGCACCCAATTAATATTGGCATTTCTTAAAGCTTCTCTTGAACGGTTAACAGATAGTCCAGAAATCTCAGTTTCTAAACCAAAAACCAAATAGTCGTTTTCATTAAAGTAAGTCATTTTAAATTTTCCTTTTGTTGTGTGTGTGTCTATCGACACCCCTATATTACTATGAAACGCATTGCATATCAAACAAAATGTTCGGGTTTTTAGCCAAAAATGGCTAAAAAAATCAACAATCACGCTGCGTGATCCAGGTCAGCAGGAAGCAGGAATGCGGAACAATTGTTCGGGTTTTAAGCAGCAGCAGAAAAGCCCGATGCCCGAATCCCGACATAAAAAAAGGGCTGCCCGCAAGCAGCCCGTTCATTACCCGAACAATTTTTACCGACCTTCACCCGAAGACCTTTGGTATTTTACTATAGATTCTAACACGGTGGTCGCTTCTTCTTCCGTAATCTTATCCCTACCTAGCTGGTCTACTAAATCTTCTAAAGACTCAAGTAGTGTAGTATTGTTTAAATCCTGTTCCATTACTTTGCTCCTTGTTCGTTTACCCGAATTAGTCATCTGCCGCGGGGTTGAGCCCAAGCTCCTCGGTTATCGATGCCATCGATCCACATATCTCATTCCACTCTTCATCATAACCTTTGTCTATGCCTTCAGGTATGAGGTCATGCCTGTAGCTGTGCAACGCCCTCCATACTACAGCCAACTGTTCTCTTAAATCTTGTTCCATTTCATTCTCCTGTATCTTCTGTGTGCATGTTATTCTCCTGTTCTAAATGTTCAAGCTTATTAAGCTCTTCTTTTTCACATTCAAAACATTGATATTCCCATTCGTTACCGCAATGAGGACAATCTTCATATTTAAGTATGCCATTTATTAGTTTCATCTCTTTCATTTCTTTCTCCAGAGCGCACCGCGCATAACTAAATGCGGTTCGTAACGTGGGTGAAGCGGTATCCAACGATATGTAGCGTATTTTTTTATGCCTTTAAAAATTTCCAACGCCACTTTGTTGAACTCGCCATCACCGAACTGCCAGTCAGCATCTAATTTATTTTTGTAAATGTACCGCGAGGCATAATTCTGAATTTCGCTTATTTTTTCTGATGTTGGTGTGGTAATCACAACATCATTTTGGAAATTATAAATATTACCTGTGAATTTCATTTATATTATGCCTCCTTTACATGAAGATTAATAAACTTTTCTGCATCTTTCCTTGTGCGGAAGTTTTTTCCCTCATGCGGAACTTTCCATCCATTTTTGTAAACAGAATAATAGTATTCTGGTTTCAGATCTAATAGATCACATGTCCATCTTTTGATCGACCACTCATTTTTAGTCAGCTCTTTATCCATTACTTCCCTCCTTCATTTCTTCTTCGTATAAATTCCAACACTTAGGAAGTGTTTTGTCTAATATATCAAATGCAGTATCCATATCATTTTCATCAACTGCATCTATAATTCTAGATGCCCAAAACTTAATCATCTGTTTATATGAATGCGTTCTAATTTCATCATTAAATATCATTTTATTCTCCTGTGTTTTGTGTGTACCTATATAATATACGAAACTTATTTCATAGGGTCAAATAAAAAAACACACTTTCTCAAAAAAATATTTTGCTGCACCCTTGGCTGCCTGCGGCTGACCAGGACGAACAATTGTTCGGGTTGTGCTGCCTGGGAGCCAACGCCCAGGACAAAAAAAAGTGCAGCCGAAGCTGCACCTTTTCCACAGGAAACCCGAACATTTTACATTATCCTGGCTGGATCCGTCATTGCTCCGAAGTAACTTACTCGAAACCGATTACTTGATTCAGCCTTCCATCTTCCAACCCAAGCAGCGTCTCTGGTACCCGAACATTTCATTACAGGACCAGCGCTATCACCGATAGCCTCTAGGTTTGCTTGAGCTAGAAGCTCCTTGAACTCTTCAAATTTCATCTTATAAATAGCTATATCCATAATCATTCTCCTCTATTTGGTTATAGTGCGCCCAACCAGCCGAATCATAAAGCGAAGCAACGTCAATCCCGAAATCATAGTATCCTTCACGGATTGTATTAAAGTAACCTCTTGGTGGCGGGGAAATATCCCCTCCGTTCATCTGATAGGTCATAACTCCCGCAATATATATTTTACTATAAAGCCGATGTACGACTCCCTCATATATATCAAGAGCCTTCTCACATTCTGGTGTAATTTCCCAGAGACCTCCATCAATACGACTGTCAGGGCGACCTGTTTTTGTTATGTCCGCCACTCCCCGAAAGGTCAATTCATAGCCAAAAAAGGCAACTTTTCCCACGGGTCTGGCATTGGGGCAACGATGTTGCATCTGCCCCAAGTTAAGGTTTGAGCCATAGGCAAAATATAATTTGCTCATGCTACTTGTTGCTCTTTTACAAACTCGCGGAACTCATCGCGGAAGTCTTCAATGAGCTTGTCGTTGAACTCTTCCAGTCTATCGCCCAGAACTTCCTTAAAAGCTCTAGCTATTTGATAGTGTGAGTAGTCGCTCAAGTCAGTTGCATTGTACTTGTTCCACTCACTCAGTACAAAAGCACGAATAGACCTACGCGGTTTGTTCCATAAGCGCTTTGCTTGTTCAATGTTGCGCCTGTAGTGTTCTTCTCCTAGATACGAGCCATCAAGCCAAAGCCTGAAGTAACGCCTGTAAGGATTGTTTGTGTCAAACAGATCCACATATTGTAGGTCTGCTATTAGTTTTTTAGTTTTTTGATTCTTAATCATTTCTTTCTCCTGTGCCTTTAATTATAAAGAGATGGTCTTCTGCACCTTCTAATTCCTCCAGTGAATTGATAGGCGCATCTGGACCGTCTGGATGCGCTACCCAAACAGATAATCCATCTTTTAACGCATCTTTAGCCTTATCCATTGAATACGTCATGGTGTTAATATTAATATTCATTTCTTTCTCCTGTGTGAAATGTGTTTCATATATAATATATAGTGAAGTCTATTTCGTATGTCAAATAAAAAAAGCAAAAGAATAAAAAAATTTTTTTTGCTGCGGGATCAGGGAGGAGCGGCGTCCTGGCCCCATGACCGGGACGAACAATTGTTCTGGTTAAAGCCCAGGGAAGAGTTGCTGCAGCACGGGGGTCAGCAGATCTGCAGCACAAGATCTTGTGGTTTACCTGGGGGGCAGCGGATAATCCCGAACATTTGTTCTACGAGCCCGTAGCTGCAGCCCAGGGAAGACCCCGATGATTTACCAGCAGAACAGGCGGAGGGCGCCCCGAACCCGAACATTTCTTCGGGTTTACCAGCGGCCCGGTCCAGGGCGACCCCGAACCCCGATGACCATAACCCGAACATATCCCGATATATGCCCCGATATGGCTCTAAGGCGACCCCCGAACATATCCAGAGCGTCTCTCTGAGAGAACAAGGTTAATCACTAGATATAGTGGGTATTTCTGTATCAGGCACTATCTCTTGTGCCTCTCCTTCAACGGGCGTGATGTTTTTCATTCTGCTGTCTGCCAAACGCCTAAATTCATCAAGCTTTTCAAGCATTTGCTCCTTAGTTAACCCTGATACATCTTCATGTGTTATGTGGCTTTTGTTTATAAGTAGCCCTGTGGCCTTCAAACGTAGCTCTTCAGCGCGTATTGCTTCCCCGAACTTACCTAACTGCCAAGCTTCATCCCGAAGCTTTAATAGATCCCGAACAGATTTATCAACTGTTACCCCGAACTTAGCTTTAGCCTCCAGCCTCATTTCTTCCAATCGCTCTTGGACAACAGCGTTTCGCAGAAGCCGAACAGCAGCTACTGACGGATTAGCGTATCCCGCTGCTCTTGCTGATGCGGTTTGTGTCATATCCCGATACATATAGTTATCGAGAAACTTTTGATGTTGTGGAGTCAGTCTTTTCATATGTGCAAGACTCTGCTCCTTAGTTAGACTTTGCCCTGCTTTTGGCATTTTATTTTGCTCCTCTTTTTACTTAATATATGTGTGGGGTATCACTACCCCCACATATATATATATATGACACCAGTGACACCAATGATACCTTGTTTGTTTTCAATGACTTAGCGTTGGTGTCATTCATTTTACTTTAAGTGATTCCTTTTACCTTAACCCATTGATTTTATTGAGGTATCACTGACACTGGTATCACACCCTCATTGACACTGATACCTATTTTTTATTACTGACACCCGATACTTTTACACTTGAATCTTTGCTATTTGGGTCTTTTGTAAGAAATCGAAAGACCTTTTTTATAAAGTTAATAAACATATAAATCTCCTTATTTTTCCCATCTATAAAACACATGATCGTTGATCCGAACTATATACTGTTTGCTCTCTGACCAGCTTGGTAATACGTCCACTGAATGATAATGAGTAGCCCGATCTACCATATCATATAGAACACCTCGATAAACTCCAGATGCAATCATTACGGCTTTTTCCCATGCGTATATATCCGTGGGTTTATCTGATTTTCCATCGCAGAACCATGAGAACTGACATTTATCCCGAACAAGTTTACTTTTGTCCCAGGAGTATCTTTGTCCTTGTGTAACAACCTCACAAACGTCATTAGGGTAGCGTTCATCGTATACCCTGTGCATAACTACTTGTGCTACTGCTATTTGCCCTACCATTGGTTGATTACGAGCCTCAAAGTACACATTAAGAGCAAGGCATGTAATTGCTGCTTCAAACATTTTTATGCATCCTTTGCATCATTTTATATACTTTAACTGTCCTGATAACATTTTTTTAGTTTTTATACCTTTATCTAGAATACCTAAATCTCTTGCCACTCTAGCCTGAGACATTGGTTGATATTTTTTAGGCGGTTGAAAATTAACCACTTTATCTGTCATTATTTCTAATTCTTTTTTAAAATCTTCTACTGTCATTTCTTTAGTTATATCCATTTTCTATGCTCCCTACATTGCCATGTTTTTCCAAAGTCTATTGAGAACCAAGCCTCTAAGCTGGTACAATCCGAACATTTCTTCTCTTTGTGCAGCTGGTTTTCCTGGGGTCTTTCAAACATATTAAATTGTTCGGGTTTAAATTCTCTTATATCTTTTGTCCCGTGCTTTATTCTTCGCAAGCTACTTCTCCTCCCAAAGCCGAGTAACCAGCTATATCAATCCATGAGTCTTCATGGTCTGGTGTGTGTCTTAACCGCGCTAACTTAATCCCGATGGATATCTGGGCAACATCTTCTTCTGTTAGCTTAGACTTTAGTTTGTCTTCTAATATAGCGTTTAAGATCTGAGATATTCTATAAAAGTTTTCTTTAGCGTTTCCATATTCTTTATTTCTAGGCCCCCCGATATATTCTTCTGCTTTATCCAAGAAGTAATATCTAGGCTTGCCCTCATAGTCTTTTTCGTCCATTTCTACCTCCTTATAATCGACTACATATCCTTTAGCACCATGATGACCATACAAGAGTCTTCTTGTATAGCCATCTGGTATATCATCGCTCTGGTGAGCGTATTTAGCGATAATGTTAAGCATCATTACCTAATTGTAGCATAAGCCATACCTAGAGCTTCTAAGTCGTGCATCATATCATTATGCTGTTCTTTGTTTACTTCTAATAAAAGTTTTTCGCTTTTTTTAGGATGAATAAACATACCTTCACAATCATCATCATAATGTGACCAAGATCGTATTTCTTTTATGGCCTCATCACGATTTGCTAAAGCTTTTAAATACATTTCTTGAAGAAATTGAGCCAACACCATTAAATCATTTTTATGAAATCTGTTATCTTTAATAACTCTTCTGTAAGAAACCCAATATTCATCTTCTGAATTTCTTTCAGGATCAAGTCTCCATCTACTAATGTTTTGATTTATTTTTCTTCTTGTAAAATTTGATATGATACTATCATCATCAGGCGAATCTCCTGTTGAGTCATCATCGAATTGATATTCTGTTTCTTTCACTAATACTTTTAACATTTCTTTGCCCTTTCAATGTTATGTTTCAATTGTATTATACCTCAAGGTATAACTAACTATAACCTAGCTTTATAAAAAGTTGACGCATTGGGATAAAAAAATATGTATTAATTCCTGCCTCTGCCTCTGCCGTAATCATCTTCATCATGATACATTGCCCACGTTTCATCGTATGTATCTCTATACAATTGGTAAACTTTTTCTATATCTTCAACAAATGTTTCTATTTCCAAAGGTTCGCATCTAGTAAAAGTCCATTCTACCATCAGTTTTATATTGTCCGAGATCATTGCTTTAAAATTCTCTATAGAAGGTGCAGTGGATAAGATATAATCCCAATCATAATTATCATCTTCCTTTCCATTATCATTAGCTACACCCTTCGGGTATGGCTTATCATAAGCATCTAACATATTGACCCATCCATAATCATCTGGGTTAAATCCATCTATAGAAAGAAAATCCTCGTAAAACCATTTCCAATCTGGGTCATCTTTTTTATTTTTTACTGTTAATCTTTCTTCAAATTCTGGTGGGTAGTCGTGATCCCAATCACGATCAATACCCTCATAATCTTTTGCTCTTTGCTCTTGCAGTCCTTTTAATACTGGTCTGCAAGCATCAGCCGCTTCTTCATCGTGAAATGTAGCCCACTTCTCAAAATCAGGAACGTCATTAGCCATAGCTTCGTCCCATCCCAATAAATCTGGTCTGCCGTGACTATCAAATTCAGGCACAATTTCATTTTCCCATCTTAAACCCATTGTTGTTTTAAATTTAGCCATTTATTTCTCCTTTATGCGTTGTCTCTTGCAGTAACCGCTTGATATTCACCATTAGACATTACGCCTTGTGTGGTTCCAAGCCATTTACTACCTCCTGTTGCCGTGAATGAATACTTAGCAATACGCCTTGTCTGTATTAATTCACGAACATATCTGTCTATTGTTGCCTGAGATATGTTATGTAATGTAGTTGGTGCATTTGCATCATCCAATCGTTCTATGATTGAATCAGCCCCTGTCTTTTGACATAGAGCCCGACCATTACGCTCACACAACTCAATCCAGTTATATAAAGCGTTTAGCTTTACATCTCTTTCATTAGATGTTTCAACTGCCTCTAATGCTTGCGTATTATCTACCAGCAGACCGCTATCCATATCCCGAACAAATTTTCGTATTCTTCTTTCTGCTGGTCCGTTGGACTTAACTATAGCACCATCAAAGCATATGTTTCTGACATAACCTATGCCGAGAGCCGAACATCTTTTCTTAGCCTCGCTTTCCTCGACTTGCCATAGGGCAAATGCCGAGCGAACACCGTCAACTAGTGCGGAAGTACCCCGAATAAGATTACGTGCTTGTTCTGGTGATGACACAGGCTTATCGCCCGATTTAGTCATATGGTGACATACTATAATACTTGCACCTGTTTCTGTTGCAACCCTAGCCATAAGACCAGTAAAGGCAGCCCCTGCTGCAGGGTCAGAATTCACATCAGCGTGAACAAAAGACGCAAGTGGATCAAACACAACTAACTTTAGGTTTTCCATCTGCAACATCTGGTCATGGATACGATTAAATTCTTCTGAGACAATATACTCGCCATTTATTTCACTAAGTATGGGGAATGTGCCGCCTACATTTGGCAATGGCACGACATGAAGCTTATGCTTGAATGTTCTTCTATTTTCAAACGGATCCATTCTCTCGATACGTCTGTGAACTTCTGACTCATCATCCTCTGCGGTAAATATAACAACGTCACCATGCTCTTTAACGATACCGCCAAATGCATTTTGCATGGGGAAACCAGAAGATACTTTCATGCCAAGGTCTAAGGTCATCATACCTTTACCAGCATCTCCAGCCGCAGAGAATATAATCGGTATGCCCAATGGAAATGTGCTATCTATTAAGAAATCTTGAACAGGTGCTTTCCCACTGAAACGATCAATAAGCAAGCTATCATCGAGAAGATTAATACTTCTGGTTTTGAACTGGGAATTTTTATCAATGAACGCCTTTATATCAAATTGTTCGGCTATTGCATCTGCTGAGTCCCATTTTTCTGGTTTATCAAATGGTGGTTTAAGCATTGTTACTGAAGAAGCCTGAACATCCACACACATATCCCGAACAATTTCAGCCAAGCGCTTACCAGCTTCATCATTGTCAGGCCATAAAATAACTTCTTTGCCCCTGAGTGGCGTGAAATCATACTTATGAGAGTTGTTTCTGGTTAATGCACCAGCTCCTCCCAACGTGCAAGTTGCTACATATCCTGATTGAATTAAGGCTTCAGCACACTTTTCTCCTTCCACCCATATTACTTGCTTGGCATTTAATATGTTTGGGATATTGTATAGTGGCCTGACTTCAGGTGCTTTAGAATAGGTATTGTTTGGCAGAAATGGTCTGAATTCTTTCTTGCCATCTATATCGTAACGCCTAACCGAGCATATTATTTCGCCATCTTTGCTGATGTAATTCCATTCTTGCGTATAATCAGTATTAATATCAATGGTAGTTTTAACCCGAACATTTTCTTGTGGCTGCTGGTTTACTGGGTTTTGTAACCAAGGAGGCGTAGTGCTGGATGAATTTGTTCGCGTTCTTACTGGCGTTGTTTCCAGGTAAGACCCGAACATATCTTTTATTTCGTGCAGTTTCATGCCCCGTGCTTCCATAAGTATCTTTACAATACCACCGACACCAGTACCTCCGTTGAAGTCCTGACCGCGCATGAAGTTTTGGCTACTAGGATTAATATCTATTTTCATAGATTCACCACGCTCACCATACATTGAGCCAATATAAAAAACACTGCCTCGAATGATTCCATTTGGAAATGTATCTTTTAGCGTTTGTATTTGAACATGAGATGGAACACTGTCGCTAATATGCTCCACTAAATAACGCGGATCACTAGATTTAGTGTTGTCAAAGGGTGCAATACGCATTATATTGTACCTGTAAGGTTTTCTTCATTTATCCTTATATGCATTTATCTTTTTCCTTTCTAAATGCGTTGTGTGTGTGAAAAAGGCGGCTCTCTCCTGTGCCGTCTTTTTCTATGTCCAACAAGTATTACGATAGTCACAAAATTTGCAAGTAAAATAATCTGACTCATTTGCAATACGAGGGAGCATTTCATTTGCTCTTGTAGCTTTTATTATTTCCACTCCTCTGTCGCTTATTTTTTGCGCTAGTTCTGCATTGAACGGAACAAACTCATAATAAAGTTCTGAAGTATCTTTATTCATAACGGTAAATAGCGCTGGGTAGTCCATTAAATCCATATATGTTTGATACAGTGCTACTTGCGCTGCATAAGTTGGATTAGCCTGTGAAACGCCTTTACGAACAAATTCACCAAACTTTTTGCTATTAGCTGACTTACATTCCCACAAGAACGGATAGTCCATCTTGACAGGGCCTCCACATATAACACCGTCTATATGACCTTTAATCTGGTCATCAGCTACCGAAAACCCAAATTGTTCGCCTGTGGTACTATGTGTTCTTAAATCAAAGCCAGCGTTCTTTAAATAACCAGCAATCATATCCTCGATATGATGCCCGAATTCAAATATCCTAAGAGTTCTAGCTTGAAAGTCCTCATCTTTTTTAGTTTGCATATATCGGTATTGGACTTGACGAGCGCAATCATTACCAAGAGAGGAGCCCCCTATATATGTTCTAGGGGTTCTCTTGTTGTTTTCCCGAACAATTCCCTGATCAATACGTTCGGATATTTGTTTAATCAGATCAAAATGGTATGTAGTCGTCATCGGAGAAGTCACGAAGCTTGTCTTCGACTTCTTGTTGTAACTCCAATACTCCTTGTTCTGTATACTCATCTTCTAAGCCCTTCATAGATTGTATCTTAGCGATTGTTCCAAGAACTTGTTCTTTGCTTAAATCGCACAATCTTTTTTCCCAACCTATTGTTTCAAAAATTTTTGCCACTTCTTTTAATGCATTGTCTGATTGTCTGGTAGTATCACTCTGCATAAATCTTCCTCTTCAAAGCCATTTCTTTTATACAATTCCATTATCATTGTTTGATCTTTATCAATTGTAATGTAAGCAGATATGGACTCAAAATCTTTATCAAATTCCGAAATGTCTAAATGAAGTTTTTTGAAATGATCAATAAGTTTCATAATTTCATCAAACACATCATCAGTATCAAATGGGTTTTTTATAAAAATTTGCCCTCCCAATACTTCTTCTGTTTCATCTGTAAACTCTAATTTTACTTTAACTTCACAACTGCCCATATTAATTCAAATCTATTAAGTGAAATCTAAAGTAGTAGATTTAAGAATTTCTGATTTGCTTATTCTTTGAATTCTACCCGATAGATTGCTTTCTTTTATTTTAACGTCAACGAATGAATTATCATCAGCTAAATCATGCAAAGCATCATTAGAACTTTTTATTCTAGCTTTGTTTTTTGCATCTCCAAAATCTCTATACTGATTATAAATTGGCATTAACTCCTCCATACATATAAAATAAATAAAAGTAAAAAAACTAAATAGCCTATACCAACTAGATTAACAGTATTTAAAAAATCCATATTAAACTCCTATTTTTTTAATAGTTAGTCCTATTTGCATTGCGATTTGAGGTAATATTGCATTACCTAATCCTTTAATTCTGTCCACCCTATTGGGTACCCCATGAGCCACTCGACAAAAATTGGGTTCAACTGACCACCAGTCTTTGATTGATTGTCCGTGTATTGGACTGCTACGTCCAGTGTATCGTTGCTGATCTTCCCATTCCGCACTCTCCCACCCTGATATCCGCCTTTGTGATCTCTGGTCGTTGGAGTAGGCCACATCTTCTCTGAATGACTTACTGCGTCCTTCAGCTTCACCCCCCATCTCTCGCCCTTCTGGTTCTTCCGACTGAAGGATCCGTTCTTGAGTTCTATCCCCTGTGGGATTCCCCCCTCTATGTCGCTTGCTCTCGGAGTAGGCCACATTTTCACCACATTTGGATCTACTTGTTCTCTTAAATTCGCTGGTTTGGTTCTGCCCTTGCGAGTCGTGTTCGCCTGTCTTATCAGAGACTCCTCCGATCTCTGAGGTAGGTGATCCATTGTGTTTGGTGTAGCCCAAAATCCAGAGTCTATCTCTTTTGTGGGGCGCGTTGATGCTGCAAGCTGGAACAATAAACGTCCTTGTGGTGTAGCCTTCGGTTTCCAAGTCAGTAAGCACTTTGTCGAGCCCCAATCTGATGTGACCATAAACATTTTCGCAAACAACCCAAGTGGGTCGTCTTTGTGCAATAATTCTAAAGATGTACGGCCAGATGTGTCTAGGGTCCGTTTCTCCTTTTTGAGTTCCTGCGACTGAGAACGGTTGACACGGATATCCACAGGATAATATGTCACATTCTGGAACAAGTCTTGCTGGGTCATTAGCCAACTCCTTTACGTCTTCTGCAACTGGCACATCAGGCCAGTGCTTATTTAAAATCTTACGCGACCAAGGTTCTATATCGCAAAATAAAACTGGCTTGGATAATCCTGCCCATTCAAAACCAAGGCTAAACCCACCAATGCCAGAACATAAATCAACATGCCTTAACATTTATTTTACGTCCGATATAAACAAGAAGCCACCGCCATTACCTTCTGGGTCGCGTGATACTTCAATCATAATATCTTTATAGTTTGGTTTTTTTAAATGAAATTGAGCGAATCCATCTCCACCTGTGTCATTCTTATCCATACCTAAAAATTTATGAATCGTAAAACCTTCAAGTTGTTTATAATAATCATCAAAATTTCCATTACTCATTTTTCTCTCCCTTGTGTGTGTTGGGGAGTTTTGCGGCACTCGCACTCCCCAAGCGAGTTCTACCAATACCAATAGGCACCGCTAGAAATAGAATCCATATTACTTAGCCCACTGAGGCGTAACACCAGAGTTTTGTGGTTGTGCTGGCATTTGTGCTTGCATAGCATTTGCCACATTCTGTGGTAATGCATTCATATTGACAGTGCCATTAACTGACGCACCAGCAACAGGAACAGTTCCATTATTAGAACCAATGAAGTTATTGTCTTTCGGAGTCAAAATAATTTTTACTTTGTTCCTATCTTTATAACCGTTAGTTCCTTTTTCGATTGCAACAACAAAACAAATCTCTTGACCCTGCAATGCTTCAATAGCCATGATATTACGCTTACCCATAGCCTCTGCTGACTGATCGTTAGGGTTTAGATTGTACGCACTATCAACCATGTTTCTAAGTGTTCTCATTCCGATTTCACGAGCAACTGGAATGCCATTGTTGCCCATCTTATCACCATGAACAAACAAGTTATGCCACACTCGCCTTTTATCAAACTCACCACCCATAATAGTAAACTCTATAGGGCAATAAATTGCGCTAGTTGTTGATGACTTTTTAAACATAGACAACTGACTAAACTCTTGGATGACTTCATCGCCACCTGTAAAGTTAATAATAGCCCTTACAACCGTACCATCTGGAATAGGTTGTAAATCATTGGATGTGTTTGATTCTTCTAAAACGACTTCATTTAAATTAAGCATTTATAACTCCTTCTGCTTGTGTTTTTGTTTGTGTCATTTCATTCGGGTTAACGAATTCGAGTGGTTTATCTTGCACAACACCACTCATTTTTTCAAGAAGTTTACCAAGATTAGGTTCTTCAACCAACTCAAGTAAACCACTTCTATCTTTGGCAGGATAGTTCCAAGGGTTAAGTGTTTGACATACAAATGCTCGATATGGAACACCTTCATCAGTATTCATAACTGCCATTGTAATAACTTCGTCAACAATTCCTGGAAGTTCTCTACCAGTTTTAGAGCCTTCTATTTGTAACTCAAATGTCTCTCTACCGTAGTCATCAACTTTAGTATCAAGTATACCAACAAAGATTACATTCTTATCTCGAATGTGTTGCAAGTGAGTTAACCAACCCATCATCTCTCTTCCTTGCATACCATAAGCATTGCGAATATCTATTTTGCCTGTTCTGTCTGACTTATTGTCAGATGAATTTTGACAATATAACCAACACAATCGACCAGCCACTGTTATGCTATCAACGAATATGGTATCGTATTTTGAAAGAAAGGTAGAAGGTTCTCCATAAGTTTGGCAAACTAAATCATAGTGTGCCTGTGAGTAACACATATCATCAGACAAAGATGGATTAGGACCACCTAATAGACATGCAAAATCACGACACTCTGTCCATGTTCTTGGGCGAATTACATCTACCGCTACACCCTCAATCGCGGCATCTCCAGCCTCTAAGTCCATGAACAGAGTTTTCTGTGTATCTAGCGTTCTGACGAGGGTAGTTTTACCCACGCCAGATTTACCACACACAACAATTTTATGACCGCGCTTTTCTTTTAAACGGTCTTCAGCACTAATAATTTTAAGCATTGTTATTCTCCTCAATACTGGCTGATACACCTTGTAAGTGAACAGTACGAGCCTCACTAAGCACACCTTTTATTTCTGGTGGAGCATTAGTATATTTCGCCTCTGGTATTGTATATTTAGCAGTTGCGTAATGCTTTGCCGTTTCTGTGTCTAATGTGTTTAATATGGTGACAAGTTTATCCTGATCCCATTCAACTTTCTTTTTAAAGTCAAATTGGATTTTAAGATTGCCCTCATATAAAGTTGTGGAACCAAAATCTTTACCTTGTTGATGAAGCTTATCTTGCGCGGCATCTTGGTATCTAGTTGTGATTTGGTTATTAATTGCTTTTATTCTCTCTTGAGTTCTCTGCAATTCATCCTTGGCTTCTAAAAGAAGCATTTGTAGTTCGGATGTTGTTGCAGAAGACAAAAGAGACTCAGTTTGTACTAAGTTCATTTGAACCTCCTATTGGTAATTGGTTTTACCAGAATAGGAAATGTATTTCACACTGTCAACTACTTTTTTTTAGAGATTCGTACATCTATGTTATTTGCTGCTAACATTAGTTTCTTTTTTAGCTTAAATTCTGGGGTTTCTACGCCTTTTGCGTCTTCAACTACGAACTTTTTTTCGCCATTTTCATCGCGCTCATAATATGTGAAGTCTGCTACATATGCACATATTTTTTGATCATTAACGACAATATTAAATCTTATTTGCCGTTCTAATTCTTGTATTTCCCCAGCTTGAGAAAGTTTATATAGCTGTGCATATCGCTCCGCTTCCCACTTTGAGTCAAACATCATGCCCATAAACTCTGTCTTCTTTGCGCGGAATTTGTTGCGTCTTCCATAAGGTATGTTATTATATGGCATTATATGTCCTTTTAACCATGAGGTATGTTATGCAATTTAAATCTGTGGGTATAGATATAAACACTTATCATAAGATAAAGCAAATTTCGGAAGACGAACATCGAAACATTCGGCAGCAATTAGCAAAGCTTATTGATGAATATCACATTGAAAAGTATGGCGATAAGAAAAATAAAGGTGGCCTTGGTTTAGTATCTTAATTGTTTCTAAACACAAGCAAAGCAGATGGAAAAGGCGCACTGTTTTTGCTGTTTCCAAACTTTAATCTACCTCTAATAAATCGAATGTCATCTGCTTTCATAGCGTAGTCGTGCCACCAAGCAGTGTCCGTTCTAGCTGGTACTAAGCAAACAACAATAGCTTTTGATTCAGATGCTTTCTTAATCCATTTACCTATTTCTCTACCGTAAGGTGGGTTGCACCAACAGGTTCCTGTCCATTCTTGTGCAAGACCGTCTTGTTCTGGGGTGAAGTAATTAGGACACTTTGCGTTATCTGACAAAGCGCATACATCTAATTCAAAATCAAATTCTAGGTTTGTTTTATTATAAAAGTCTTGTGGTGTAGACCATACATCTGTTTCAGATGTAAACATGGACTTGTTTATTTTATTCATTATCGCAAGAACGCATTCGATCTACTAATCTACGGGCTCTATTTGGCACTTGAGTATACCAACGTGAATCTACCATCTCATCGGCTGCCCCTGACCAATCTCTTGCATCTACGTTTGCTTTCATACCTTTGAACTTAGACAATCTAGGATATCCAAGGTTAAACATCATGTTAGCTATGATTAACTGCACTTCTTCGGGTAAGTCATTAAAGTCTTTGTAGAGTCTTTGGCAGTCTTCGATCGTAACTGTAATATCTAAGTTAAACGCAGACTGAACACGGCTTTGCTCAACTACGGTGCCTACACTTAATCCGTACTCTGGGTCATTTTTAGTAATTAAATGCCCTATTCCAAACGTGGGTAATCCTAAATGATCTAAATATACCTCATACTTACAGCCCTCATCAGAGGCTAATTCTTCTCTTAACTTGTCTATGTTCATTACAATAATCCCGCTGTTGAGCCCTGGATACCTAATGCTTGTGCTACTCCAGGGTCTGTTTTAGCTCTTTCCCGCAATCCTCCAGCGGGTACCGCTGCTGGTACGGGAGAAACCTGGGCCAAACCCGAACTTATGTTCGGGGGTTGTATTTGCTGCGATAGATTTGATAGCTCTTGTCCAATTTGAGAATTTTCTATTGCGTATTTTATTTGTCTTTCACCTTCTTGAAACCCAGATTGAGCGAGTTGCGCTGGTACTTGTGAGAAAGAACTAGCTATTATTCTTCCTAAAATGTTCGCCTTTTCTTGTGCGCTTTCCCCAGCAGCTTGTTTTTTGTACTGTTTTAATACTGTGTCATAATAAGGAGCAGAAGCCAAGAACCTACCCAGTAAGCTGTATTTAGCCAAAGCTCCTAAGTTTTGCAAAGGACTAGCGGCTATATTAGCTGCAACCAAATCACCACCAGCCGCTGTTCTTGAGTTGAAAGAAAGTATTTTAGCAAACTCTGCCATATCTTTGCCCATTTCTTCCCCGAACAAAGCTTTTAGTTTGCCACCTTCATCAGCTTCTATAAGTCTATTTGCAAATCCTTTTAAAGCTTTCGCGTCTGTTGTTAAGCTATCACCAAAGTCAGCAATAAGATTTTGCATGAAGTTGCCTCTAACTGTTTGTTTAGCGGCTTCATCTCCTGCACTATCAAACGCATTCATAATTTTTTTTATGTCCGAAGCGCTTGTTCTTTTATTAGATATAAGTTCAGATGCTTCAACAGGATTCATATCTCCTCTAGCTAAGTCTCGTAGAACTTTGCTTTTTGTAAAGTTTTGTAATTGATTTTGAGTGGTTTCTATTTGCTTTAATGTATCTACGGGCCTTAAACCAGCGTTAATAATATTATCAACTGTTTCTTTGCTCATGTTAGATAAAGAAGCTTTATCAATCGAATTAGCTAAAGCTTTTATTTGCGGTGCTGTATCTCCAAATAAAACATCTGCTGTTCTGCCTAAATCTTTTATAGACTTTGCAAAAGCAGCACCTCTAAATGTATCTGGCTTGTAATTATTTATTTCACTTATTCCAGATTTATCCAAAGCATCTCTTAGCCATTGTCCTGCAATTAATTCTCTAAAGTCATTAGCAGCAGTTTCGCTACTTTCCGAAACAGCTTCTATCGCGCTTTTTAAAGTGGTTGGATTGTCATTTTTTACTATTCTATCTAGTTTAATATCTTGAGATCCTATTCTGTCTCCAGTTTCGACTTTTCTTCTAAGATCTTTTATTATACCAGCATCTTCAATTCTATCAAATGCGTCTGCTCCAGATTTATAATCACCTCTTGCATTGTCCAATGATTTAGATGCCTGCCTTAAAGTATTTAACCCTTCTTCTGATATTTGATTTCCAGATGCTAAAGCATAACTTTCAATGTTTCTGCTTCTTAATAACTTATCTGACTCATCAATCATCTGCCTTATTACATCTCTCTCACCTCTTCCTGTAGCTGTAGCAAGAGTGTCATTTAAAGCTTTTCTGGTTTGATAGAGAGACTTAAATGATGTTTCTGGTCCTATTGTTTTAGAAATATCTATTGCACTCTGTAACGCTCTAGTGCTTGGAGTTCTTCCAGCTAAACTTGGTCTATAAGTGTCAGATGCTTTAATAGCTATTGATCTGATACTGGCAGTTGGTATTATTTTAGCAGAGCCAACGGTACTTTCCAAAGCATCATCAATGGGTGAAAATACGGCACTCATTCTATCATCAAAAGCTTTTATTGCATTACCAAAGTAATCTAATAATTCAGGCTCCAGGTTAGCATTCTTTTTAGCTGCCGCGCCTAAGTCCTGCGCTAAATCATCTAATTGTTTTACTAATGCCGTCTGCGCTTCTCTATTTAACTTATTTAGCCTAGTGCTTTCCTTTCCTAAAGATTGCAAAAGAACTGTACCAGCTTCTTCATCAGTAGCGGCTCCTGCCGCATCTCTGAACTGAGCAATCTTTGACTGCATAATTTCATTGTTCTTTTTAAGTCTAGAAGATGTGCCAAATATTTTTTCAACAATTGCTTGCTGACGACCAACAATAGAAGGCGCCCTAATTGCGGTAAGTGTAGGCTTAATACCCATCTCAATTGACTTGCCAGCCGCTTCTAACTCCTCTGGAGTTAATGACTTTCCTGCTTGTCCACCTCTAAGGGCTCTATAACCTAAACCAAAAGTTCCTAAAGTTGCATCAGCCAAGAAACCTATTGTTGCTTCTGTTGCTACATCTTTTGCTATTTCACCAGCAGTTTGCTTAGAAACACCCGCCAATGCCTCGATGCCTTCTTCTACAGCAGAACCGCCTCCAGCACCCACACCAGCCCCGATAGCGGCTCCTAAGACAGGAATAGGAATAAGTATCTGACCAGCGATAGCACCGCCAACACCGCCTATTACTTCAGGAGCAATACCAGCTATATCCGCCAAATCATAACGGGAGAAACCTTCTTCATCTATTAAGGTATTCTCAGATAACTCTAGCCCAAGCTTTTTACCACCTTCAGGAGTAACTGCTAGTCTACCTCTGTTGTCTCTCAAGTAATCTTCGGACTGTAACCCGAACTTTTGTAAGATTGCTTCTTGCTCTGGATTTGTTTCTGCAGCCGATAAAGATGCTCTTAAACTAGCATCACGAACACCTGTTCGGGTATCAAACCCTTTTTCTTCAGAAGACCCAAGTTGTAATTCACCAAGCTCAACTCTTCCAGCGGTTCTTGGCTGTAACTGACTTATAATATCAGATACATCTTCAGGGTTGTTTTTTATAGCTCTTCTAGCAGAAAGCTCTTGTTTAGGGCTAAGAGAACCAGATTTTATGGCTCTTCTTATTGTTAACTCTTCACGGGCGTTCATATTACCCCCCTTGGTCAATTCGTAATTGAGCTAGTTCTGCTACAGCATCTTCATCCAGTTCTTCATCAATATCTTGTGTTGGACGACCAGAGGGATACCCCATCTCGTCAAGAGTCCCGTATGCTGTATCTAAATTAGCTCTTTCAGCATCAACTACTAGCTTATAAATTTCTCTCACTTTTGCTAAAACTTGAGATTCATCTGCTACTAATAAATCAATTTGACCAGCTACACGTTTAACTCTTTCTCTATCTGCATCTGATATTGTTTTTCCAGCCTCTTGCAATATTTGAGGTGCAAATTGTGTCTGGATTCTTTCTAAAAAGAATTTTGCTTGAGATACTGGGTCAACCTCTTCTCCAAGACCAATACCAAAATTACGACCAAAACTTTTTAAACTAGCTGCTAATTGATCTTGAACTGTAATTCCCTTACTAACATTTTCTTCAAATTTTTTAAATTCTTCAGCCCTTTTATTAACCTTTTCTTCTTGCAGTTTTAAGTTTGAAAGAACAGCCTTATAACTTGCTGGAGTTAGTTGAACAGGAACTTCACCGCCTAATGCTCTGGCTCTAGCTAATGTATTTCCATCTGCAACATAGGCGCTAACTTGAAAAGACTCGTCAGCCCCTGGAAATAAAACTTGTTGTTCAGTTTTATCTGTATATAAATCTGGGGCTTCGTTTGCCGCTATTGAAGCTTCTCTTAATTTTGTTTTATTTTCTAATCTAGCTATCGCCATATCATTGTCTAATTCAGCCTGTTTTATAATAGCTTTTGACTTATTATCAAGATTAGTATTATTAAGCTCATTAAGAGCTTTTTTCTGAGCTACTCTAGCTGCAATTTCAGTAGCGTCATCTGCAGCAACTTGCTCAAGACCATATTTACCAGCAGCCAATTGTGCTGTTCTTGCTCTTTCTCTGGCTTTTTCAAGTTTTGGAGAGGCTTTCTCACCAGCTTCACCAAGACTTGTTAGTAACTTACTGACATTAAAACCTTTACCAGCTTGATTTTGCATCAAAGCAAGACCGAATGCTTGCAATGCTGCACTCTTATCAACCTTGCCAGAAACATCTATACCTGTAGCATCCGCAAAATCTTTCTTATATTCTGCAAGAGTTTTTCTTGGTGTTTCTTCTCCTGCATTAATATTTTCATATTCAGACATTGCATCTTCAAAAGCTTTGTCTAAAGGGCTTAATTGCTCATCTTGAGGTGCTTCAGGCGCTTCACCTCTGCTAACTTCATCAAGTGCTACATCAGGTGCAATTCCTTGATCTTCAACTTGAGCTTTCTTTTTTTCACCTAAATCTTGTTGAAGTTGAGCAATATCTGAAGATATACCGCTATCAATATCTGTCATGCCAGCGTCAGCCTGTGCTATTTGATCTGCTATTAATAATCCAGGCACACCCTCTCCAATAGCACTGTTAAAACTTCCTAACGCAGAAGATATCGGGGAGGCATCAATGTCGATCATCTCAGCATCAGCTTGCATTAAATCTAAAGGCTTTTGCTTTTGCTCTCTTAATTCTGTAGCTAATCCTTTGCCACTAATTAAAGCATTTAAAAAAGGATTTGTTCTAAAAGCTTCAGCTATTCCAGATCTTGTAAACGGAACATCTCTTGTGCCGTATTCTGGATTGCCTTGCGATACCTGACCTAAACCGCTTTGTTGTAATGGACTTACCATGACTTATCCTTATGCTGCTGTAGGGCCACCAAATTGTGACTGACCATAAGCACCAAATCCAACGCCTTGCAAAAATGGATTCGCTTGAGGTTGAGTCACCGATTGAAATGTTGAGGAAAGACTTCCGCTAGGCGTTCCTTTTAACAACTGACTTCCAAGTTGTAGCCTTGTGAATGGGTCTTGATATTGCTGCATTAAGTTTTGTCTTTGTGCATCAAGCTCTGCCTGTGACTGAGACTGTCTTGCGCTTCCTAAAGAAGTGAGGGACTGTATATCTGCTCTGCCTAATTCAGACTGTAATCTACCGATATCGCCTAGTGTAGAAGCTTGCTGACCTATTGCCTGACCTAAACCACCAGATAACTGTGCAGCTCTCTGTGCAGCGGCTACAGCGTCTTGATAACCTTTTCTTTGAGCCTCTCCAATGGTAGCAAGTCTACGCCCTTCTGCCTCTGCTCTTTGAATACCTTCCCTGCTTCCCCCAAATGCGCCAGAGGTAATGGCCTTTTGTGCTATCCCCTGCTGTCCAATTGCCGCTTGTCTATTTATTTCGTCAATAACATTGGACTGATAAGGGTTCATAAATTGCTGTGCGGCATCTGGTCTTAAAAATCCTAACCCTGAAAGTGCTGCTCCAATACCTAATTGTGTTCCTTCAGCACCAGCTTGCAAGTATGGTTGAAAAGAACCAAACTGCGCTTGCGCTTGTTGCATAGCGGCAGTCTGTAACGGGTCAAGCCCTGCTATTTGATACTCAGGAAGCTGAAGTGGCTGGTCTAATAAACCAGGTGATGTTTGTTCAGAACCATCAAACATACCAAAGGCAGTTTGCAATATTCTTTTTTCAAGACCCTCTAAGTAAGGCGCAAGTCTTTGAGTTTCATTAGTGACTGCCATTATGACATCCTCTCAAAATTATCCATCATATTATACATGCGATTGATGCCTTTATTAATATCCCCATCTCCTGCGCCCTCAACAGCATCACGGGTCATAACAAATTCACCAGCCATTAACATAGCTGGTACATCATCTTTTGTTCCAGAACCCTCACTAGGGCTTATGCCGCCATTGCGTCTAGGAAAGTATGTGTCTCCACCATCTTCCATTTTTACAGCATAATTTATGCCTCCAAGTTGTCCACCTGGGCCACCAGAGCCAAAAGGTCTTTTCTCAAACTCTGATCTTGTATCTTCTTCTTCCCCTAAACCAGATAGCAATTGAGCTAATAATCCAGCGCCAATTCCTTGCCCTAAGTCTGTGTTTAAAACTTTAAATAATAAATTAGGATCATCTTCTGTACCAGCAAAACCCAATGAAGAAAGAAGTTCTCCTGAAATTGTTTTTGCTTCTGGAGCCGCTACAGCTTGTCTTGCTGTTTGATTTGCTATTTTAGCAGCAACATTTGCCATTGTGGGGTCTGCTCCTTGACGCATCAAAGACCCTGCGGTTGTTACGGCTTGCGTTGCAGGATCCGCTGCAGGAAAAAATTTTTGCGCCCCTACTCCACCAAGACCAGAAAGCAATGCATATCTTAGGGCATCTTTTGGTTTTCCGCCAGTAGCAACTGCCCCTAAACCAGAAGCAACAGCACCACCTACAGGGCCTAAATACGCTCCTGCAACAACTGGAGCTATTGTTTTTACTAAATCACCTAAATTCATGTCACTACCTTAATAGTTCCGTTATCATTATACAATGCCCCTGTTTCAAGTCCAGAAGGAGATGTAGGTAAGTCAGTGAGAGTTATTTTAGTACCCCTTAACTCACCTGGGTTATTTAGTTGTATCACAAGTTGAGACAAACTGCGAACCATATCATCAAAATACGTTCTATCGTACTCTTCGGGCGGTACAGAAAACTGTGGTGGTACTAATTCTCTACTCATCTTCTGCCATCTGTTTTAACATCTACACGATTTGAGCCTAGTCTCCAAGCAACGCCAGAACCACTACTTTGAACTTTAATACCAAAAGAGCGACCTCTAACACGAGAGTTTTTTTGTTCAGTGGTGTTACTAACGGTAAAAGCATCATTTGTTGTAAACCCTGTTCCGGGATATCTCTGTCCTTTTAACGTATAAGTAGCTTCTTTTGTTGCACCCGTAGTAGAGCTTGAAAAATCAATATCAGGAATAAATCTACGGATTAAAGCAAACTGTTCTCCATCTGCTATGTCTATAGGGCTAGAGTCAATGAATGCGGTCAAAGCTAAGTCGTCTGCGTTATTACCAACCTCATGCCTATACAAGGTGGAGGCTGAAACAGAGTCAGATTCATTTGTGGCGGCAAAAGGATATTCATATATACCTCTGTCTAACCAAGCAGACCTAGCTAAGTTGCCATAATACCAAACTTTTTCCTCGTAGTTATAAATTACATATCTGTCGTTTTCTCCAGTATTTCCTGAAGCAGACGGGTAAAACCAAATAACCTCTCCATAAGAAGTATTTAGACCAGCAACAACCTTTTCACTGTTGGTGATATCAAAATCCTCAAACACATAGTCTTTCACTGTGCAAGGTATGGGTTGAACGCGCCCATCGTATAAGTAAAAACGATCCACGCCCATCCAAAAAACTGTATCATTATTTGCTATGGCAGCATTGGTGTTTCTTATTGTAATGTTTCCAGACACCTGAGAAATACCAAAGGTAAAAGGTGCGCCAATAAACTGCAAAGAATGCACACTGGTATCTGTTATAACTATAATTTCTCGCCTTGTTTCAATAGCTGCTACAATTTCGGAACCAGATCCAACTCTTAGATCTCCTGCGGTATTTGTTGATGTAGGAAACCAATCGAAGGGGTCTTCCTGACTACTAAAACGAATTAAAAGTGGGTCTAAAGTAGTGCTACCAATAGGCGTTGTGCCAAATACTATAACGTGTCTATCTCTATCTGATACTAAGACATTTCTGTTTGCAGTGGGCGCATCAGGCGTTCTACTTAAAAAAGGAAAAGCTCTGTCGGTTAAACCAGTAGTTTTATCCCAGTAATACAGTTGCCCATTTTTAGGAAGTAAGATTAAATCTTCTCCAAAGTTATCCTGTTTCCAAATTCTTAGACCCTCATCAAGCGTAATGGCATCACTAGCGGCTAGACCCCAACCTCCTGCGCCCCAAGTATCCGCACCCCAACCTGTTCCAAGTAATTGAGAGACACTACCCTTGTTAAGCAGATAATCTGCATCGCTTGTTCCAGAATCCACCAAATCAAATCCAGCATTGGAAGAAAGTGTAACTGTGTAATCATTTACTCCAAGAACTGTCATAACAAACTCTCCTGTTAAAAGAGTTACTAAAGAATCATAGGAGGAGCTTGAGCCAAAGGTTACGTTTGAAAAGATAACACTACTTCCTGTAACGGCTCCATGTGCTACATGAGATACTGTTACAGTAGTGCTAGTAGAGGTAGTAGCAAAAGATATTAAACCTGTTACGGAAGTTTGTGACGCTATAACAGTTCCTAAACCACTTGTACCAGAAGAACCTGTTACGGAAAAAGATATGTCAGCCATATTTAATCTCCTACTGGAACAACTGGATTTTCTTGTGTGATGACGTCCCCTCCAAAACTAACATCTCCAACTGAACCAGTGGCAAATAATGGGGCTCCTGCTCCAAATGAAACTGAAACGAGTCCTAAAGAAGTAGTTGCTGAAACACCTGTCATTTCGATAGTTGTACTCACTGGAAGCAATATTGTTACCGTCCCTATTCCAGTAGTTGAGGCTACTCCAGTAACACTAAAGGGCTGTCGAACTGTGAGTCTAACAGGAGTTATATCGTTAAAAGAACCCCCTGATTCAATATAATATTTTTGACTTGTGCCAACAGCTAAGTATTTGTCTCCAGCTAGAGTAACCCAAGCATGTAACGATCTTGGGGTTCCAAGATAAGTGTTGGTGGTGTATTTATCCCAACCCCCTATTTTTTCTGGAAAGCCAAACCTAAACCTAATTTTGTCGCCATCAATCCAACCGCCCTCGTTAGAGTAAGCTGTTATCTCTTTATTTATTCCCGGTCTAAACTGTAGTTTAGTTAAAGGCATATTTAACTCGTTATACTAGGGTTTAGTGAACGACCTATCTCATACATGTTAGTTCCGTCACTTAAAAATACTAAAATACTTCTAGCATTTGCGGTAGATGTTACCACTGGAACTGATACACTAAACTTGTATGTGGTATGATAATTCAGGGTGTGACTGCCACTACCATCTTGTATAACAGTTAAAACATAAACACCTCCCGCGACTTGATTAGTAGCCGCCCCTAATGTTCTGTTAGCAGTTATTGTTACTTTTGCAACTTGATTAGAGCTTGCATCCCAAGCAATCGTGCTTGCATCTGTTAAAGTAGTTTCATTAAAATTCTGTGTTTTAGTAAACTCCTGCGCTGTTGCTAACAGAGCAGGGCTTTGACTATTGACAGATAAAGTTCCTGTCATTGTAAGATTTCTAATTCCGCTAGTATCTTTATTGCTATCTACAACAACCGCTTTAGAGGCGGCAACCGTTCCTGCGGTAGTATCAACATAATTAAGTTCGGCTGTTGTGGATGTTACACCATCTAATATATTCAACTCTGCTGTAGATGAAGTAACGCCATCTAATATATTCAACTCTGCGGCAGTGGACGTTACGGCTGTTCCAGCTAAACCTATTGATAAGAAATTTGTAAAATCAACAACTGCTGCACCAGTTCCTGCTCCATCCGCATAAATTACTTTAGAAGCACCATTAGGAACGCTTACATTAGAGCCCGTTCCTTGTGAAAAAGTAGCTGTTTGACCAGAACCGTTATATACAAAATACAGTTTGTCTGCGGTATTTGGAGAAATTGTTATTGTATTAGTGCCGCTAGGACTACCCCCCAGACTTAAAACTTTAAACATTCCGTCAGACAAAGTGCCGTCAGTCGTAGACAAAGTATGTGTTGTTCCTGATAAAGTTATGGCACCAACACCGTTTAAAGTACGGTCTATAATATCAAAGTTTGTATTTGTAGTAGCACCCCAAGTACCCGCTTGTTCACCTGTGGCTGGCTTTTCTATGCCGCTATTTGTTGTATATGTACTTGCCATTATGCGGCTTCCTCTGTCCAGTTAGGGTTCTGTGACGGCTCTTCTTCACTCCAAGAAGGACTTTGACTTACAGTTATTTCTGACCAATTTGGCGTTTGGTCGGGAATGATATTTCCCCATATTGCTACAATACCAACATTTCCTTGAATTGACAATCCTGTGACAGCAACTATGGATCCAGAACTTATTATAACATCGCCAACACCAGAAGAAGCCTCTACGCCTGTAACAGCTACAATTTGTCTTAAATCGATAGTAACTGACCCTAAAGAAGAAGTTGCTTCAACCCCTGTTGGTGAGAACAAAGAGGATCCTATTAAAGTTACATCATTTAAAGCAGAGGCAGCAGAAACTCCAGTAGGATTAACTGTTATAGAAAGTAAAACAGACACATCTCCAAGAGCCGTGGTTCCAGCTACACCAGAGGGTAATACGGTTATATCCGCAAATGCTGTAACTGTACCTATTTCAGATATGCCGTTTACTCCTGTAACGGCAAAAAAGGCGAAACCTGTTTCAGTAGTGTTACCAATGCTACCTGTTGTAGTGTTACCAGAAACAGAAACAGCGGATGAACCAGAGACAGCAGTGTTGGATCCTAATGTTGCTGTGCCACTAATACCACTAACCGCAAAAACTGCATTTCCTATTATACTGGCGTCATTAATACTTCCTGTAGCACTTACACCTGATACAGAATATCCTGATTCTATAATTACGGAGCCTACTGAAGTTGTGGCACTTACACCTGATACAGATAAATTTGCTGTACCAACAACAGATTCTTCTCCTAAACCAGTTGTTGTGGCTTGACCGCTTACACCTGATACAGCGTCTCCAACAACTTCAATACTTCCTAGAGTAGAAGTTATGCCTTGACTTGTAACAGAGACATTAGCACTACATTCAAAAGCAGGTGAACCAACTGCTCCTGTTCCAGAAACGGTTGATAAAGTTAATACAGATGTACCTATTACATCTGTATTAGTGCCAAGAGCAGATGTACCCGTGACTTTTGAGACACTAAAAACAATGTCTTGACTCTCAAACCCTGTATCACAAAAAGGGCCTTCAGAAAAGGCTAGGGTTGAAAACATTTACTTAATCCAATGGGTCAGGCCAGTTGCTTATAGGAGCATTGCCAGTAGGATTACCATCACTGTCTACAGGAATATTCCATAGTGCCATAAATGCCGCATGGTCAGAAGCATTAGCTATAGCAGTCTCTATTGTACCAGAAGCTGTCCGTACAGCCGCACGATAGGTTGCTACATCTGTCGGAATAGTTGTTGTAGCATCCTCTGCCTTGCGTACTATATACCAATCAGTAGGTGCTAATAGTGTTCCTGCTGTTGCCTTTGTCTTAGCTTTCCAAACTGTTTTTAAGTCTGCTACATCTTTTGCAACATCAGCCGACCAATAGAACCTGTTGTCAAACGATGCTGGTTCAGCTTCCCACGTTAAACCTACAGCCTTCTTTTCTGCATCGGTAGTAAGTGTTAACCAATTACTTGGATATTGATTACCATTGGCATCTGTCCAACTTCTTCCCGAATTAATTGTTTTTGTACCTAATTTCCAAGGCATTGTTTATCCCCTTATCTTGCGTTTGCATATTTACTAGGCATTTCTGCAAATGCCATGTAGATGTA
>Ga0208159_1000058_pt1 | contig 37904 bp, 30 predicted proteins | sample 9_EtaG_FD_184082 | JGI IMG/M metagenome (GOLD analysis project Ga0208159, IMG submission 184082) | Marine viral communities from the Subarctic Pacific Ocean - 9_ETSP_OMZ_AT15188 metaG (SPAdes) (version 2) | ecosystem: Environmental > Aquatic > Marine > Oceanic | place: Pacific Ocean | collected... | reverse complement strand
GCCATTAACTATACTTTACCAATTTACAAAAATAATAATTTTTCTTAATTTTCCAAATTTTATCTAAAAGAACCTCTAAAGAAAGTTCTAAAATAATGTAATATGAACTTTACATTTTTTGCTACTCCTGTGACATTGTCTAAATTATCATACTTTAAATCTATTATCATATATTTATCACGAAGCCTATCTTTAAATTGTCTATCTAAATCATAATTTGCTGGATTATATATATCCATATTTGTAGGAGCTGCGCTCATAACATTACGTCCTACTGGCATTTGCCATTCTCTTTCTACTTTTCTTATATTACGATCACCGTAATAATCTCCAGTATTTGTTTCGATCCAACCAGTTGTTTGATAGTCAGTGCTAAATCTAATCATATCAAATACATCAAACTGAACATCAAAATCTTCTGATTGTGGTTCTCCATCTACCTGTATAGACTCCATATGAAATGATACATTATCAAAACTTTTAGTCATTACAGAAGCTTCATTTGAAATTAGAGATAATCTTGAAGCCATTGTAACATCATAAAAGGTTCCATAACTTCCTATATCATGTATATATAAATTATCTTTTAAATACTCTTGATTCCAATAATTCATATTATTATAACATAAATTTTCTGTATTAGGAGTTACAATAATTTTACCATCATTAACATAAATAGAAGGATGAAAATCATAAAAAGAAGTAAAGCCTTGTGCAAATTCATTATATGCAATAGTATATGAAGCAGATCCTATAGGACATTCCATTTCTATAACAGGGTTCTGAGTAACATCTGTATCATAATCTGTAATCTCAAACCATGGTAACATAACTACCATATCACCATATTGCAATGGAGCTACTACCGGAAAACCAGGACACCCTATAAATCCTAAAATAGTTACTGGACCCAAAAGCTGACCATTTAACCAAAGTTCTGGAGTTGCCCAACCATTTTCTTGAGATACTGCTGTTATTTCATTATCATATAATGGAACATTAGGATCAGTGGGAGTGGGTGGCGGATGATCTACTACAGGTTCCGGACACTTCATATGGAAACAGTCATTACATTCATCTATCGCTCTTAAAACCATCACAATACCAGCTTCAAATATTAAAGGTGTAAATGCAACTATTTGCGTTTGATATAATTGATTTACATTTTTATCATGAAATGTAAATAATGCTTCATTATGTTTATTATCAAAAGTGGATGTTACACCTCTTCTTATTATAGGATTGTCAAATTTAATAACATCTCCTATTAGTTTATCCTGAAACCAAGAGCTTAATCCAAATATATCTGTCAAAGGATTCATCCCTTGCGCATCAAATCTAAACAACTTCTTTTGAATAGCATCAAAAAAGTATATAGAACTCTGGCTTTTTGTTACAGCCCACTGTTGAGATGCACCAAATTGATTAGATATATATTGATAAGATTGGATAAATGCCCCAGTACCACTAGACACTGTTCCCAGCTGTATAGATTGACCATCTGCAGATTGTACAATAGCATTAGGGTTTATATTAAGAACACCAAATCCTTTATCTTGAAAGAAATACATTTTATCTTGATGTACTAATAGATTGTTTAAAGGTCCCTGAATACCTTCTACATCATGGAAGTTACCTACTTTAAATACAGCCCAAGAATCTGAAGACTCTCCATTTGTTTTTGTATTTGAATAATATATTCTAGTATCAAACTCTTCATTTATATTAAAGTCTAATGGTTGAGGTATATATGTTCTTACATTAGTAACAGCCATATAACCATCTAATATTCTATATTCATCATGTAAGAATGTACCATCATCTGGATAAGGATTATTAGCACCTCCTTTAGAAGCAAAGTGATATCCTTTTCTAAATTCTGGATTAGATGTATGTACTTCTAAAGGAACAACACAACCTCTCATAATACCGTATAAACTATCATCTGTTAGATCAGTTGCACAGCCTAAATTATATGGAGGACCAGCTAAACCCCATTTACCTGGAAACTCTGGAAATTGTCCCCAATTCTTTTCTTGTTGTGTATAATCAAAAATATTAACACTAACATCTCCTCCAAATACTTTACTAGTCATATTTTGTAACATAGTTGGTATTTGCTGCATAACACTAGAAATAGGATAATAATGATTAGCCATTATATAAATAGATCTACTACGTTCTGCATAAGTAGGGCCACCATAAGGGCTAACATATCTTTCATAGCTCATAACTGTTCTAGCTACAGTTTGGGGAGTATATTCAGTACCACTACTAAAATAAGAACTATGTGCTCCCATTAACATATCCCTAAAATTTAAAGGATCTTTTGTTAAAGTAAACATACATTCACTACCTATTGATCTAGGTCTTTGACACATACCACAACCATTATCAGAAGGTCCTATAGAAAAAACGGGTTCACCTAAATTACAAACATTTACAAAAGCATAAGGCATAGCTACATCAGATTCTTTAGGAAGTGTTTGTCCATCCCCTACCCATGAAGCAAATTCTAATGGGAATTTTAAATTTGCAGGATCTTGACTTGCTCCAAAAGGTAACCCATTATAGTATCCAACATTATCATTCCAGCCATTACCTACTGTCATACTTATAGGATAATAATATTTATACCACTGACCTGTAGGTTGGTTGTTTTGGGCCCAATTAGCAGAAAGTCCACCCGGATTCCATTGAGGTAAGGAAGCATAAGCTCCATTAACTAATGGGCAAAAAGCAGATTCTATTTTAATATAATCTCCTCCTATAAAATCTACTTTATAATCTCTATTATATAATTGTTGTGTTTCGCTATTGACCCAATTTAAAGGGCCATATAATAATAATGCTTTTTGTTGTATAAGTTTAACATGCCAACATTCAGCTCCAGGATTAGCATTACCGGCATATATATTATCATTCATATTGTCCTGTCCAGGATCACAACTAAATAAACCGTAAACACTACATCCAAAATTACTACCCACAATTTGATTGTAGTGAGGAGTTAAAAAATCATAACCTGGAAACCCTGAAGGGTTGGAATCAAAAACATTCCTACCATCAGATCTCATTCGTACACGATCTACTTGCCAAGCTAGACCATGTCCTAATCTAGATTTATCTGTTTCTTTTCTTTCACATCTAACAATAGAATAACCTGTTATACCTAATTCTTTAGTATCTATTTCAGATAAGTCTACAGTAAATTCAATACCTAATGATTGTAACCACATTTCTCCTCTAAACTGAAAATCTCCATCATAATCCATCCAAGGTAAATCTTGTCCGAACCCTTTCCATTTGTGTACAGAGAATTGACCTATTTGTTCATTTATATCGTGATGATATCCACAAGGAAATTTAATATCTCCTATCCAATTAACAAAACTAGGTGATCCTTTACTATTATAAAATACTATACCAAATCTATAAGTTTCTCCTCTAGCATAACCTTCAAATAAACTATATTGATATGAACTTTTAAAATTCTCTATTGTACCCTGTTGATCATAAGTTTGACCAGGAACACCTAAGAATTCTGTAACACTTGATGTTTCATTTGGATTTACCAAACAAGAATCTAATGGAGGGGGTTGATACCAGTTACAGTTACCCAGATTTAAAAACCAATCCTCTATAAATGTCGCGTTTGAATTATAACCTGAAACATCTCCAATAAAGTTTGAAAATTGTGTATTAGTTAATTGAGCATCATCTCCTTTTAAAGGTTGTGTAATAAATTTATAAGAAATATTAGGACCGGTACCTCCTATAATTACTCCATTAGATTGCCACATATATTGATCATCGCTATACCAATCTGCATTTGTTTCTGGATTTTCATCATTATAAGGATTAATACAGTCATGTGTTTCGGGTATTTTATCAATAGTTGTAAACTGAGTTCCAGGTTGTTCTGTATATAAATTATTACCATCTATAAAAACAGTAACATCTGACTCTGAATCTAATCTACATTGGTTAAGTTTATGATCGAATCTATAGACCCTTGAATCAAAATCAACAAAAAAAGATGTATTAGTTATATTCCCCATAAAGAGTTTATTATCTCTTGAGGCTATAGTCTTTACTCTTTCAAAAGTTGCACCAATACCTTCTTGGAATTCTGTAGGAGATAATTGTATCTTTTGTTCACTACCTGTTAACTCCACAGATATATCTTCTAATATATTAGGAGCTACTTTAAACATATAATACTGATGTAATAACGGATCATATCCACTAGTTTTCATATAGACAGCTCCAAATTCTATTAAATCATATGTAGTATCTAGATCTTTAAGTTGCCACTCAATTCGTTTACTTGTGAGTGTTCCCATTAGATCTGCTGTATCTAAATCTATTTCTCCTCCCTCTATATTACAAAATGGATCAGTTTCTTCATCTCCATATAAAGATACTTTATTACTTAAAGGAGACCAGTTAGAAGTTAATCCTTCAAAACTTTTATATCTATAAGCTATTTGGTAAGTTCCTGCTGGAAGTGTTCCTCCTATAGTTATCTCATGTAGTGTAGGTATTTGAAATTCAGTAACTGGAGCTAAATCTAAAAATCTAGCATCTATTGCTATTGAATCTTCTGCAGCAACATTTAGTTTTCTAGGGGGATTAAAGTTATCGGTCCAATAAACTCCTTGTTCATCTTTATTTTCATACCTTCCTATAGCCTGTATAGGATGTTGTTTTGTAAAATTAACAAGATTATTATTATATACACATTTCCAATTTACTTCATATGTAGAAGGATCATACCTTAATCTCCATATTTGCCCAGAGCCTCCTATTGCTTCTGGGGTACCGCCATCGTGGCTAGTAGTAAATAAATAAATATCATCTCGAATTGTAGTGTATCCTATAATCTCTAAATCACAGTCTTTACCTCCAATATTAATTGTATTTGTATAGTTATTAGAAACTATAACATTTGTAATCTGTATATCGTTTTCATCTTCTGACCAAAAAGTTAAACGAAATCTACTATTATCATAAGCAAAGTTTATATTATCTGGTAATGATCCATTACCTATTAAAACACCATTTGTTGTAAAACCTGGAAAATCACTTATTAATGCTTGATATATAACAGAAACTATATTACCACCCGTTGCGGTAAAACTTCTACTATAAGTTGCACCATCTGTATAAATATTACAAATAACATTCCATAAAGTACCTTCCCAATAAGCCCCTAATACTACTTGATCTTTCATTTCAAGTGCTAGTACTTTAGGAGCGCATGGTATTTCTGCTAAAAACTCATTACCTTCTACATTAACAACAGCTGCACCCTCTTTAGAATGGTGAGGAGCAATACGAATATTACTACCATCGTAATATGTATCTGGAGGAAGTACATACTTAGCCACATCTTTATTCATACCTTTTAAGAAGGTATTAATAGATGTAGATGGTGGTCCTTGTTGTTGTTTTTTTTCTGCCATTACTTAAGTTTCCTTCGACCAGGACTAGCTAGATCAGTAAAGAATGTCCTTGATGAATTCATATTAGGTTTTAATTTAACCCATTGATTCTTAATATTTTCCATTTGATCTAGATTAGGCATACTTGCCGATCCTCGCGCTTGTTTTACATACCATTCCCAATCTCGTTGGCTATCTCTAAATACAGCCTCTTGCAATGATCCTCTTCTCCACCATATTCTATCAACCATAGTTTGTATATAAGCTTTTACAGCTTTCTTATAACTAACATTATCAGGTATCATAGGAAAACCTTCTTTGTCTACGTTTATACCTCTAAAAGATACTAACAAACATCCTTTATCAAAAGACGTAACAATAAAATTATCATTAATATAATAACAATTACCATTTTTATTTTCAGAATCTGTTAAAGGAAAGTTAGTAGCATCTACTTCCTTACCATCAATCACATTCTTTGTAGCGTTTCCAGAGTTTGTAGATATAGCCCCGAATGTTCCAGAGCATAGAGGTAGTGGTATTCCGTTATATGAAATTTGTTCTAAAGAATGGAAGTTGCAAGGTAATTTTACTTTATGTCCTGAGACACATAACTCTCCTATTAACTCTACATAAGATACCCCAGCTCCTATAAGTTCTAAAGCTTCACCTGCCCATTCAATTACATCCCAAATGTCAAGCTCTTCTTGGATACCTGAGTCTCTATATACTCCTTCTATTATTTCATATACTGATACATATTTATAAATCATTCAAAATAGTCTACTTTTTTCTTTTTTAATAATCCGGCTAATCGTCTTTTATTAGTACGAGTAGCTTGAAAGCTATATACACTTTTATTCTTTATTACCGCGTTTATCTTTGACCAAAACCATCTATAATTAAAACCGTCTGTATGATCATTTAAGTGATAAATAACTTTCTTATGTTTATTGGTTTCTAGCCAATTAATCTTTAATTTATTTTTCTTAGAATAATTCATCTTCTTCTTTTTTATTCTAAGAGTACCTAATCTATAAGGCATTTTAAACTCTTTTGCTTTCATAAGAATATCTTCTATAATCTTCTTATTAAAGTCTTCACAGATTGCTCTGTATTTTTTATAACCTACATCATAAAAGTCATCATAACTTTTATAAGCACTTTTTAAAGTGCAACTATTTACCTGCAGGGACTTGCATGTTTTGCTCTCCATCTCCTTTAGCGTTATTAGTTTCATCATTTGGTAAAGTTAATGTTATCTGCATTCTTTTTTGTAAAACAATACTTGTAACATTTTCTGCCAGCGTCATGGAAATCGGAAAAGGTTCATCCCAAGAATACTGGCAATCAAAATATTCGGTATCATAAGGTCCAGTTTCTGGATCCTGTTCTCCCATTTCATCTAAGCATCTATTATGCATCCATACTTCTTCAGCGTCTTCATAGACTCCAGTGACCTTAACGGCATCAATTAATAAGTCACATATAACATATAGATAACTATCTTTAATATACCATCTGTTCTTAGAACCAGTATACTTATTATACTTGTTCCACTTTTTCCTAAACGCAGTAGTCTCAGAAAAAGCTCTCTGTCCGTCCAAAGATTCTACAGCTAATATACTATCCCGTTCATTTCGTTGTACAGTTCTTGGAATAGGTTTAACAGATTTTAGTACATGAATTCCTAAATCCACCTCACAAGCTTCAGCAGCATCAACCGGTTCTAAAAATACCCTTTCTAACGTCTCTATACACGATGCTGCAACACGCATCTTTCTACCCATAATCTGCGACAATAGCATAGATCTCTCTTGCATTACCCAGTATGCAATCTGTCTATCACTTATTTTTGCATCATCAGACGTTATACCACCATAAGCGATATTCTTAATATCATAAACCAATTTATTTAACGTTAATGCCATTATTTATATATTAACTTGTAAGTAACCTTCACAACCCTTTTCCTTATTCCATATATACGCTTGTGCGCATCGCAAAGATTGATAACCCATTAATTTGTGCCATGAATCATTTGCACATATAGAAGGAATAAATCTTACTTTAATTCCTCTATATTCATTTACCATTTCTTTATGCAAATGTCCACAATGAACTTCTCTAAATTTAGTCCTTGAGAACATCAATGGTTGCTCAGTTGCCATTATAAGTGGCATCTCAGCAGCTTTCTCTTTATCTCCATGCGTAAACATTAACATATTTACACCATACTCATAGTACTTTCTACTATCTAAACCATTATCAACTAACACGTTTTGGTCGTTTTTAAACCAAGCTGATAAAACTTCTCCCGCATAAAACATACGCTCAAAGTCATGATTCCCCTGTACTATAACAATATCTACCGGAGCATATTCAGCTAAATAATTAGCTGCGTCAATTATTAATTTGGTATATCCAATGAAAGATTTTTGCCAATCTATTGAATCACTTTGTGGTGTTCCTTTAGTTGTAGTCTTTCTCATACCTTCAGAGTTCATACCATCGTTTCCTATTGGTAATAAAAACCTCTGTATATTTAATCCTGATGCTCTTGCATGTAACTCTTTAACAGAATCCATAAAATGCATTTCACCTGTTTTTACATTCTCATCAGTTTCTTTACCATAATGTATATCAGGTAAAGATATTTCGTATACTATTGGATTGTCATCCGTTTTTGTATACTGACGATCTTTTTTAGCCGGAGCTATTGTTTTCAATTTTTCAAAGAACTCATCTTTAAATTTCTGAGAAGCTTTACCACCATCTCTAGTTACTATAGAGTATCTAGTTTCACCTCCCATTGTTTGCCAGATCTTAACTGACTTGACCTCATCTTCACTTAATCCTTGCGCATGTATGGCCTCTTTAAGTTCATTAGAACTAACATTCTCACTTACTTCATCTTCCCGTCTCCACATAAAACCACCTGCTGTAGCTCTATCTCCTCGAAGTGTTTTATGTATACTTCCATTATCTATATCAGTTTTACTTGAAGCTTCAGAAACATCTTGGTACCGACCAACCAGTTGTCCCTGCATTGTATATTGTAATATCACTATTTATTAAATTTAAGTTTATACATTATTCCTACGCTATGGGTTTTATCTAATATACCATATCTATAAGAATATGAAAATCCATTCCTACTAGTAAATCCAATCTTAGGAGAGAAGTTAAACATCTCTTTATTTCCCCCAACCTCTGCTCCTACATCAAGTGTAAAAGGAGGTTTTAATGTCTGTACTGTATTAGCTATAGTACTAACTATAACAGTATCTATCTTCAAAATGTATTGAGGAAACTTAGGAACATAACTTAAACTCTGTTCTAATAATGCACCATTTACTCTTGTGTAAATAGTACCATCTATTAAACTATCAGAGTATGGATTGTTATATTCATTAATATTAAGTTCATCCCATACATCATCTGGTACTTCTATTTTAACAGGTTTTAGTATTTCTACTTCTACAATTCTTTCTACAGTTTCTACAAACTTAACAGTATCTATTCTTGTTTTATAAATAGTATCTGTCTGTATTGTAGTCACTTCTGATTCTATTGTAGATCCATTATTAATATTACTTCCACATTCCTGTAAGAATAATATATATAATAATAAACCCGCTATTACTATCCACTTAGGATCTAATTTCATACTTAAATGTATTTAATTCCAAAACATTAATTTGGCTACTATACCAACTATTGCCACCCAGATTGACCATAAAACTTTATTAGCATTATGTCTAAAAGAAGTATTTCTATTTACACGAGATACGATACCAAAATCAGGATCGAGCAATCTTTTTTTAAGATCGCTCACATCCTGTTTGATTTCTAGAATATCTTCATGTAACTCTGAATTTGAAATACGTCTATTTGCCATTAGCTATAGTTTATTCAACTACCAACTTTCCAAGTAAAGGTTTCATCATATTTGCATCTAAACCATAATCTTTTAAGTCATCTAGTGGAATAGAAATAATTTCTACTTCTACTTCCTCTGCCATAACTTTTTCCCATCTTTCATTAGCTTTTTCTAAGTTATCCCCAAAGTCAATTTGATTTTGTGGATTTCTTAACACTTCTCCTTTGTCATCTTTAGGAGCTAACTCATCGGTTAATTCCTTATGTCTTGTATTCACACTATTTACAATAGGTGAAATAAGATCTAGATTTTTAGACAGTGTATGCCATACTTTAGTTTCTTTGCTATTTATATATGCGATACCTTGACTTATTGCTAGTAAGTCTTTATTAGTCATCTTTTGTTTTTTGCTATTCTTAGCCATATTAAAAATTTTAAAATTATTAAATTAATTAAATTACGCACTAGGTCGTAATACTATATACAAGTCATCCACGACTTGTGTTTCAGGTAAAGTTCCTGCAGTTGCGACTGTCATATAATGCATAGTTGCTGCTGCATCAGGAATTTGAATTACTAAATCCCCTACTTCTAAAGCCCCAAAATCTGTTGTTGTGGATGCGTTTGCACACTTAATATAAAAGAAGTTAAGATCTTTTACAATTCGATCTACATCTTTTACAGTAGCGTATCTTGTTTTTAACTCAGCACCTAATGATTTCTTTCTAGCGATCACTGGTACTGCACCATCTGCTTTTGCCATTATTATTAAATTTTATTATTAAACACTATTAACCTTTTGTCCATAAACCATACTCTACTTTTATATTAGTAGTGTTAGCTTTTAGTTTTAGTCCTTTACTTGCATCTATCGGGTACATCATAAATTCTCCCGGTCCTAAACTTCCAAATAGAACTGGAGATCCTGCTCCTGTAGCCACATCTAACATACTAGAAGTATGTAAGTTCTTTATATATGCATATGTAATGGTACTTATACTAGTAGCTACTAACTCTGTGTAAGCTAATGTTGTAACTTCTACTCTAGCAGAATCCACAATAGGATTAGCTACAGTTAAATTATCTGTTAAACTAATACTTAAAGCATCAGTTGAAGTAGTAGTACTTGTTATTGTTAAGGCTGTTGATAAAGTTGCCATTATTATTATTCTATTATATTAAACATTCTATTAACTCTTAGCCCACTGACCATATTCTATAACACACGCATTTCCAATAGCTTGAGCTGCCACTGCTTTACCATCTTTCAAAGGTAAAAAACAACATTCTCCAATTCCCATTTTCATAATTCCAGCTCCTCCAAGATCAACTTCGACTACATCAGTAGCAGTAACACCACTTATTACTTTTATATATAAGTAAGTTATTTTTGATGCAACAGCTGCTAATACAGCGGTTGATCCTCCCGTTGCTATTGATTTACGAGCTACGTTTATAGATGGCTCAGTTACACTAAGACTGTCTGTTGTTGATATACTCAACGCATCAGTACTTGTTGTAGTACTTGTCAAAACTAATTGTTGTGATAAAGTCGCCATTATTATTTTATTTTTAAATTATTATTTCAATTTTCCAAATATATTATATATATTTTGTTTTTCCAAATGTTATCCCTCATTATTACACAATAATCCTTGTAGTATTGCGTCTGCTAAATCATCTTGACTTATTGTAAGGAATTCTTGACCTGCTCCCGGTATTTTAAAAGTTACTCCATAATTAGCTAAACTAAATCCTTGAGAACTATATCTACCAGGAGGAATAGTTGAACCATCATGTAAAGCAGTAGTTACATTAGAATTACCTAACCATGAGTAAGGATTAGGAAAATTCGTATCTGTATAAGGAGCCATACTTGCGCATGCGCTAGTCCAAGGTAAATCTATAAAGTCTGCACAACTGATATGACCTAACTCTGAAGGATTTCCTTGTCCTACAACACCATATAAAGTTGAGCAAAACATTTGATTATTTAAACCTCCAGGCGTGCCTGACATTTTAGTAGGGAATATAATAGCATTAAAATTACCATTTGCATAACCAGTACCTATTGGTCCATTAGCGTGTTTAATAGTCATAGAAGCTGCTCCATTCGTATCATACCCATAATTCCAAGCCTCAGTAAATCTAGTATGATCAATACATAAAGGTGTAGTAATATAAGTATCATAAACATCTACAGCATCTCCTGTGCCATACCACGATGCATTACCAGAACTTCCAGTAGAATTATTTAATATACCAGGACCACACTCGTTCTGCCAGGTCTGGAGAGTACTACTATTAAATTCCAAATTCTCTTGTGTATGATACACAGGATTAGATTCATCTACAAACATAAGACAAATAGCATTAGTATCCCCACCTTCAAATGCATGATATACATCACTAAACCCTTCTTCGCCTGGTGGATCATTAAATGGATTAAGTTGTGTACCAGGTAAATTATTTACATAATTACCATTTTGATCTAAGCCATTAGAATTCATAGACTTAATAAGAAGACGTGCTGAGTCAGTTAGATCGGGAGTCTCCTCTCCTGTAGTTTTATAAACATCATTTACAGTAGAGAAAGGTATTCTTAAATTAGGATGTAAAGATGGAGAATTACCATGTATTGGGTACATCATCCATTTTATCCATCTTTCACTACCTCCAGTAAGAAGTTGACCCATCTGATTGTCATAATTAGCTAAAACATCATTAGCTCCTGGAAAATCAATACTAAAAGTAGATGCGGTATAAACATTCTGCCACCAATAAGCACTCCTGTTACTATCCTGAATTCCGCTAGTAGGAGTTTCATAAGCATCCCAATTTGCTGGATCAGTACTACTGTTTTTCCAATTTGTAACTGTTATTTTTCCAAACCACGAGTAACCTACAGGTAGATGATAAATATTACCACTAAAATTAGTTATATTATTATCATCCAATATTTGTGCCATAGCAGCTTCTACTAAATTTCTAAGATCTGCACATGCTTGAAGTTTTACTTCTCCTGAGGTACTTGGATATATAGACGTCATATCATAAAATACATATATATTTCTATTATCAAGACATGATTGTACATTGCTAGCACAACAAGCAGCATCTGGACACATTATACATTCTGGACAATAATTCTCTGCTTCCGGATCTGTACACCCATAACAAGATGCATATTCACATAATGAGTTATCAGCAACAGTACAATCTGCACAATAGTTACAGGCTGTTAAATCCAGACATCCAACACATGAGTCTGTAAAATCTTGACATCCACATTGTCCTGGATATATACATTCACCTGGTATATTTTCAACTGCACTAGGATCGAAGTTACATGCATTAGGATCTGTACATGCAGATGTATAATAACAAGAACCATCATCCCATTCAGCTGCTGCATCATAATTTAATGCATCTGGATTAGTACATCCTCCAGGAACTTCTATAGGAGGAATTATAGTTTCTACATTTGATAAATTACAATCATATTCTCGTAATGTTAATCCTTTAGGAGGAAAACAAGATCCACATAATTCTCCAGCATTTGTAAATACTTTATCTACAGTTGTCCAGTCTAAACAATTAACACAATCTTTTTCATAAGTTACTTCAATACCATCTGGTGGAATAACTACTCCAGGATAACTACAACATGAAGTGTCACTTCCACCTTCTACTCCACTACAATCACATGTATTGTTAGGATTATAATTTGTAGCAGTTGGATCTTGACAAGATAAAGGACATCCTTCATATATACAACAATCATTCAAAACACCTGTTTGTGATAAACATGTAACACATCCTGGACAATAATTTAATGCGCTTGGATCAGTACAACCACCTATAGATGATCCCGCAGTACAAAATCCACAGTTAACAAATATATCTGATACTGTTACTGCTATTTCTGGATTACATATATCTTGAGTTTCAATATTCCAACATCTAGGATTACCTTGACTGTCTGGATATTGATCTATTCTTACAACCGATCCTGAAGCAAATGCACTATTTAAATCTGCATTTGGTAAAACATTAATTAATTGATCTCCACTACTATCACAACAAACTAATGTAAAACAATCTTGATTAGGATTTTCATATAAACAACTATAACATCCTGGCCACGATTCTATTACAGTTAAAAGACCTGGGCCTATTAAAGGATTACAAGTTGTTTGATTACACTGCCCACAATATGCAACAGTAAAGCAATCATCATTTGTCAAACCTAATGCTAAAACATCAGCAGGTAATTGTTCAAACTTAAATACATAATCTCCTAAATCAGAAATACCTCCCCAATATTGATCTCCAATCATTACAAAACTTATTGGATTTGTATCAGCACATTGTGTTACTGTATAACATTGTGTAACAGTTGCATTACAACATGTGTCACAATTATCTTGTATTTGTGATACAACTACTGGTACTGCAACAGTTTGATAATCTAAATAAGGATCGTATTCACAATCTACTTTATAACATCCTATATATCCTACTAATTCAAGTACATCTGAAATTGAAGGGTCATCATCAAGAGCTCCAGGAGTACAATGAACATTCATATTAGTAGATGTAATAATTTCACCAGGTGCTCCATTCCCAGCATTTTCTGGACACTCATCACATAAAACTAATCTCCATCTAGGATCTTGAAATTGTACATTACAAGCATCACAATCTATATAACCTGCAACAGGAGTTATTGTAGTAAGAGATTCGCCTTCTGGTAATGTACCTGCAAGCTCCGCATACCAACAAGATAATCCAGTTCCTGGATCCCAAGTAAATGAAGTATTGTTACCTGCTTCTCCAACATACGGCCAAAATAATTCGTCATCAGAATAATAAAATTGAGATACACAAAGAGGACAATCAAAAGGTTCGCAGAAAGTATCTGGAGCATCTCCTAATCCAAATCCATAAATCTGACAAACCATTGTTCTATCTTGAATTGCAGCTGCAGAACCACCACTCATATAACAAGCAGTTGGATCATAAGCAGTATCTTCTCCAGGAGCATAAATACTTGTAAAGCTAGTACTATCTGCAGTCGGGGCCATTATCGCATCAGGATCCCCAAAACTACCAGGGTTTGCATTACACCCAGTATTATATATACCATTTTCAGAACATGTAAAACCTCCCTGAGCTACAAAAGAACCTGTTGTTCCAGAACCTGTTGTTCCTTGACAATTAGGTTGTAAAGCCATACTTTCATAAGCATGATGAAATCCAAATGAATGTAAGATTTCATGAATACCAACTCTTAATATTTCTATAGTACCAAATACTTGTGTATCAGTAGTCTTTCTCCAATTTTCGTTAACGTCAAATATTATATTTTGACTCCCGTTTGTTCTAAATGCTGTAGATGAATCTGTATTATATGTACCAGAAGTTCCATCATAACCTGCAGTAACATTAAACATACTAGGTCCAGTAGCCCAAGCTAAAGCACCACTAGCCGATCCTGTATAATTACATCCGGTACATCCACTAGTTTGAAATCCTCCTGGATTACCACCATTGGTATAACACCAATCAGATCTTCTTCCCATCCATATTCTAAAATCTCCAACACCTGAAGCACCCGTTGTAGTTGTAAAACCTATTGGAGCACTTGTACTCCAATTATCTAAATCAGAAGTCGGCAAAGCCGAATCTGTACCTGTTTCTTTTCCAAGATCTGTAAATCGTAAAGTTAACTGATTAGGGTAACCATTCTGAGGACTAAAAGTACTTTCAAATAATTGTGAAACTTGAGCAAAAGCTTTACCTACTTCTGCTCTAAATTGAGCTTCTGTTATTGTATAAGTTTTATCATAGATAACACCATTACTACCATTACCTTGAGCATTATCTGTAGTAGGACCACTTTCATGTTTAGGTATAGTAAACTGACCACTAGCAAAATCACCTGCTCCAGGTGACTCACCTATACAAGCTGAAGAATAATAACTACTAGGAGTTATACTACCTTCTCTTGGAAAACTGTAAGTCATGTATACAGCTTGAGGTCCTGAGGCTAATTGCTGAACTGCATCCCATATATCTTGATTTAAATATTCAGTCATTCCAAATCTTTGGCTTTCTCCATCTAATTGTATTGCTGTACCTGGCGTAAAGTCTTGACAATCATTTGCACTCGCACATCCTTCAGAGCTTTGGCCACAATTAACTATTTTAAATACATCAGGATTATCTGGAAGATTAAAACATTCTCCAAAAAGATTTGAGGTAGCACAACTAAAATTATCATTTTGAATTGTAAGTGCAAGAGCATTATTATCATCTGAAAAACATCTACGTTTTATAAACTGAGGAAATCCAAAATCTATTGTAGAGTCATTAGCAAGAACTTGCCTTCTAATTAAATGAGCTGCGTCTCCTGATGGTAATACATACCCATCCATTTCAGCATCATTGATACTTGGAGTAATCAGATCACCATTTAATATATTACTAATATTAAATTTTCTTAAACATCTAGTAGAAGCAATTCTTTGTGAACTATTACCGTCTAATTGAGGATTCCACTCACTAGTATTAGCAGCTCCTTGAAAAGTAAAATCATACTCAGGAGTTAATTCTCCTATACCTAAAAATGTTTGTCTCCAATTTACTTGATTTGAAATACTACCTGAAGAATTACCTAATACAAGTCCTGCATATAAAGCTCCATCAGGACCTCTATGTAAATCTGTTACAATACTAGCTTGTAGTAGAGGTCTTATTACATTAGGTTTCTCAATGAATCCATCAGCACACCATTGTGGATTAAAATCTAAGTCACCTGGAATTTGATTTTGTAATCTTGTAGATGGATTACTTACTTTAAATAAAGTAGATCCAACCGATGGTAAATACTGATCTATGTCTTGAGTTTGTTGTCCTTCTGCTAAAGTATCTAAATTAACCCATGATAAAATAGGCTTACTTGTAGCTGGAAGTCCCATTCCTAGTGTATTAACACTAGTTTGACTTTCCCATATCCCACCATTATTAACCCAGGTCATTCCTAGTTCTCCAAACAGATCACCCATATATTCATTACATTGATAAGCATGTGTAAAAGACATACCAGACTTATAAGTAAATAAAGCATTATCACCAAATTCAACTCCATGAGTAAATGGTAAAAAACCTTCATTCCCTTCACCTGGGGGTAAGTCTCCCCCACAAGTACTCATTCCTTCAGCAACTATGTCTTGCCAAATAGCAACACACTCTCCAGTATTTTCATCAAAAGTATATAACTGAGTCCATCCTATTCCTAACTTATTACCTGTAATAGCTATATGACTATTATTAGGAGAAACTTTAATACGCGCCCACTCACTTAAATTTTGTCTATCTCCATCTATTTTCCCTGGTAAATCATTTATACTACCACTCATGCTAGTAATTACAGGTTGCCCTATTCCAGTAGAATCTACTCTTCGTGCACGTATTTTACCCGGAGGTGAAGGTACCATAACAAGTCCTGTTGGAGGATCATATGGTATTACATCTAAAACCCAATAAAAATCTTCATCACTATCTGCTATTGCAGGTCTTGATGTTACTGTTAATCTTTCAGTCGAATACATAGTTGAACCAGGAAGATAAGGTAACTCTTGATTATAAGAAATTATTTCTCCTAATCCATCTGCTGTATCCATATTTATAACAGCATATTGAGGACGAAGATTTCCTGGTCTTTGATATATTAAATAATATTGTTTATATGTTGTACTACCTGGAAATCTATCACTATCAGGTTTTGGAACCGTTATACATTGTTGGGAAGCGTATTGCAAATTCCCACCAGGAGAAACACCTCCATTTAATAATTGACTTCCACCACTAGTACTACCCGTCATTGTTAGATGACTAGAATTGTATACAAATCTACCATCCGAATAAAACATTATAGCACCTCTAGTATACTCTTTACCTCCTATAGTAACAGGTTCATGAGCACTATGTACTGTACTTCCAAATTTAGTAAAGAAATTATTATCATTTAAATTTGCATCTATTGTACCCATATTAGTAGGCGATATAGCTGTACTTGGAGTGGCTATACCCATACTATTTTGCCATGTTAAAAGACTACTCTTTCCCCAAAGCCAATTAGCCCCATGAATATAATCTGCTGTGACACATCTTTTCCAGCAACCTGTTATAAGATCTGTTTCAACAAAATTAAATGCTCTATTAGCATCATCATCAACAGAACTAAATGTACTATTAAATACTGAAACTGGTTGATCAGCAAAACAACTTAACATCATAGTAGAGTTAGTAGAAGTTACAGTCTGGCAATTTGCTACATAAAAAGGATCACAAGACAAACACTTATCAGCATCACTACTAGTTCCATCAATTTGTACTTGTGATAGTTGGTTAGTTGCTATTGGGAAAGGTGACATTTCTATTTTAAAACACTGTGCTTCAAGTAGATTTCCATTAGGATCTGTAAGGTTTCCCCAAAAAACTAAATCTCCTGATAGAAGAGCAGCAAGCAGATTACTATCTGTAGTATAATATTCTTGTATACCAAAATCTTGACCTGGATTTAAATCACTACAACACCCATTTATTTTAACAAATGCTGGAGCAACTGCTTCATTATTTTGTGCATTACAAGTTATACAATCTGGTGCAGATAAAACTAATTGAGCTGTAGGTCTTAATGTTGGGGTAGGTCCATAAATAGTAGAATCTATTTCCCAACAATGTCCATTCTCTCCTTTACCAAGATCTTGAATTTTAACTGCTCCTGTTCCTATATGTCCATGTAGTGTTGTACTACTTGCATAGTCAACATACCTTACAATATTCTGAGCTTTACATTGTTTTAATTTTAAATAAAAATTACATGTATTGCAAGACTTTTTAGTAGTCTTGATTGTCTGCGCTGATGCAGATACTAAATCAACTGCATTTCCTAGATCGTCTACACTACGACAAAATAGTTCTCCTTCTAATTGAACTGTCTTACCTCTCTTAACTTTAATATTTTTAGTTAAAGCTTCTGTAGTATATTTAGGATCTGATGTAGGATCACCACATTTTAATAATCTATAACACTTAGTTTGTACTCCTGTACAACTAACACAATCAGTATATTGTGAGGTAACATTTACATCTACACCAGAACATGTAATTGAATTATCATATGTATATACTGTATAACATTTACCTGGAGTATCTGTTACAATCACCTGTCCTAAATAAGCAGACACATCTGTTCTTGTAATTGTACTAATACCTGTAGCACAATCTACTAATTCATAACAGCAGTTTTTACTTGTTGTAGAAGCAAAGCAGGTAGAACAACTTGAATAGTTTACTAATTTAAAAGCACCTGAATCCCAGTATAGACATGGGTTATTATAACCTAATCCACTAGGAGGGAATCTAAATTTTGTATCACCATCTGATTTTATAACAGGTAATGTAGAAATTAAAGCACCTGTATCTTTAACTATTTTGTAAAGAGTGGAAGCAAAATTATTAGAATCCCAAACAAGTACAAAGCAAGAATCTTTAACAATCTCTATAGCTTTAACAGTCTGATTTGCATTCAAAGATAATGTAGATGTTAAATCAGCAATAACTGTATGAGTTAAAGTAGAAGGATCTAATTTAAATAAATCATTATATACAGGTGTGGCTGTAGGTGAACTATCACCTATACAATAATATTCACCTGTAATTTTATCTACTGCAAGATCTCCTGTTAATTGAACATTAGTATTTGTTAGAGTATTTATAGTAGTTAATACTCCTTTTTTATTAATAGAATTTCTAGATACTTGAGTTACACCACTAACAACACCTCCTGTAATAAGCTCATCTGAATAATTAAAACTAACAGTAGTAGATTGAGGTACAGTAATAGTTGTAGAACTTCCACCAGGTACAACACCATTCGCGGGTATTGTGTAATACAAAGAAGATCCTCTAGGTATAAATCCTACACCATGTTTATTAAAAGCTATATCAGTACCACCTATAATAGGTTGAGTATCTAATATTCCAGTAGTTAAGTCTACTTTATAACCATTAGAATCCCCTATTATATATAATGAATCATCAGAAGACTGTACTTCTACACATCTATTTAACTGATCATTGTTTTGAGCATTATCTGTTATTTCATAATAACTACCTACTTTACATGTTGAATCATCACTAGTTCCAACTATTTCTCTTGTAAAACCTAATCCTTTATAACCTGAATCACAACAACTTACTAATAATTTACAATAATGATCTGATTCAATTTCAGAACATGACCCACAATCAGGTGAAACAGATAGTATATCACCTACTGTAGCAGAACCAGATACTGCAAACCAAACAGTAAAACAACCCGCATAGTTAGCAACTGTAACAACATCACCCTCATGAGGACTTAATAATGCATTATTTGTATCAATATATGCTACGTTAACTATACCAGCACCTTGCGCAGTATAGTTCCAAGTACCTGTACTTGAGTTAATTGTAATACTTTTACCATCAGTAGCTGCACCTGTAGATGTATTAATAGTATATCTTTTACCTTCTATATAACCATATAATGTAGTATCATCAGTAGCTAAACCTTCATAATCTTTACTTAAAGTGTTTGCTCCTACAGTAGCCCATGTACCTGGACCTGTATTTTTATATAGATCATCACCAGATGCCATATATAAAGTACTACCTATATAAGCAGTATCTACTGCTACATGTGCTGTATTACCTGCAGTTTTAGTAGCCACTCCTGTAGCAATTACTATTTCTGCATAATTATAGTGAGGACCAGTTATTTCAACTACTCCATATAATTTAAGAGGATCCCCATTTTTACTAGATATAGATTTGAATCCTGTAATAGATGTACCACTTACAGTAGTACCTGCATCAACATTTCCTGTAACAGGATCTATTTTATATATCTTTGGTGTAGCTCCTGTACCTGCTAATAAGTAAATAAAGTTAGTTTCTTTCTGTACTGCTATATTTACTCTATTAGAAATAGAACTTACATCTGCAACTTTCGTAGCATCTAGTACTCCGTCTAGAACCCAAATAGATCCTAGTGTATCCATTATATACTCTTTCTGAGTATCACATGGAATTAATCTATGATAAGAAGTTGTTGCTGTTGTTCCTTCACCTGCCAGAGGTCTAGTAGGTGTACCTTTACCTATTGTGTCTCCCGCAACAGTTGTTGCAACAGTTTCAGTAAACTCTGAATTAGTAGGATCTGATGTATCTCTTATTACAGATAATGAATTAGTAGCATAAATATCATTATAGTCAGAACTATATCCACCTGAAGTTCCTACAACAGCTGGTTTTGTTAAATATATACGATCAGCATATGGATCTTTATACATACCAAATATGGCTTTATCAACATTATTTCCTAAAGAACTCATAGATTTACCTACAGTCCCTTGAGCTGTAACAACATTACTAGCATTTAAAGTATACCAATTAACTCCTAAACCATTACTTGCATCATATACTGGAACATATAATGTACTTGTATCAAAGTCCCATTCTAAATCATAACCTTTTAATCTACCATCATTTCCTTTTCCTGGAGATACAGGTCCTGCATCTTTAATTGGAACCGTAAAAGAATTAAAAGCAGAAAGTACACCTGTTGCAGGATTAAGATCATATACTTCTACTGTAGCAGTTGTAACAGGAGTTCCTGAAGTACCAACAGATGCTTGGTAAACAGTAGCCATTTTTGTATTATCTCCATTAAACTTAATGGTAGCATGATTAGCTGCATCATTATTTGCATAAACATTACCTATAGCAGTTGTAACTAAAGAACCAAATACAGGAAGATGTGAAGATACACCTGTTATTAAAAAGACCTCATGTCTATTAGAACCTTTTAAATGTGTCATAAAACCATACTGACTTGTAACTGAACTATAGAAAGCATTAAACCTATCAGTAGTTGCGCCTGATACAGCTACAAAACCAGCAGCTGAACCACCACTAGTTATAGTTTGATTCTGAGCTACTGTTCCACGACCACTATTACCAGTCATGAGAACATTATGCACATAGATTTTTCCGTTTGCAGGATTATGTGTTAGTATCCACCAATAATGAGTTTCACTACTTTTAAGAATTACAGCTGTTTGAGCTGATTTATTATCACCATTTAATCCATTTAAAGTACCACCATTCATGATAGCACCAGTAGAATCATATACAGTTTTACCATCTGTATAGAATAATAAATCACCTGCAGAATAAGATACACCAGGGTTATAAGCCGCATCAGTTGCTACTGACGCAGTACCCGCAGGAGCACTAAATGCTGCTGGAGTACTGGATAAAACAGGAGGATAACTATCGTTATCTTGTTTTACACTATTACCTAATACTAATTTTTTCCACTTTTCTGCTGCCATTTCTTATCCTATTAAATCATAACATGTTAATTCTATCCATACTTTTGCTGTAATACCATTTGGAGATTGTGTTGCTTCATGAAAATATGATTGATTGTCTGAGCCAACAGCACAAATATAATATCTATCAGTACCTGATTGATCCACACCATTTCCACCTCCCATAAATTTTACTATATCTCCACTATTATATGTATACCCAGGAGCCCAAATTAATTGACCTCTTGCTTGCCATGCTACTTTAGTATTACCACAAACGCTCCAAGCATTTACAGCTATAGCATTTTCCCAACATGGTATCTTTAAAACATATTCTTCACAAGTTTGTCCTAAAACTTCTTGACAAGTATCACAATCTATTACTAGACCATTCTGTAAACTAGGATTACTAGCATCCATCCACCTCATATATAAAAACTCATCAGTTCCTATTGCTGCATATCTAGGATATACTTTTACAACTTGATCAAAAGTAAATCCTGATGTAGGTATATCGGTATGATATACTAAAGATCCTGAAGCTACCCATTCATTTTCACAATCACATCCGTCACTTACTAAACATTCTAGCATTTCAATATATGCTCCTAATAATTGAACATTACATTTTTCATTTTCACAAGGTTTACCATACTTTTGTTTATCTACTAGTTTAGCAGTTTTTTCTGCAAAACAACACTTAAGTTTGTTTAACCTATGTTTTATATCATATACCGTATATTTACCTAAAGTACTCATTAAGATATTTTCATTATAAAAGCAAGTGCATAATAAGGAGGAATGTTATTAAAACAATCCCCAAAATCAGGAGAACCCAAATCTGGTTGTCCATCTCCTGTATCCCCATCCATATTTACATCATGAATATGAGCTCCACATCTAGGATCATTATCTCCAGTACATTCACTACCACTACTAGGATCTAATGTAATTCTAAATGTAGGATTACTTACACCACCACATTCACTACAATTCCAGTTACTAGCTGCAGCAAAATCTTCAGAACCTCCACCAAATATATTTGCAGGAACGTTTGCTGTAAAATCAGCAGCCCAGTGATGATAATGAGCACCTCCTTGTGAAAGAGATATATCTACATTATCTAAACTATGGATATGTGCTGGAATATTATTTGGAGCTAAACATGTAAAAGGAAATCCTCCTACGTCACCTACATTTGGCCATAAAGGATTATTATTTGCATCTAGTGCAGGTGGAGCACCCGCAGCTTGATCAGGCATAACTATAAATCTACCTCTAAGATCTGGAGTACCATTAGTACCATCACATATAGCCCAGTTAGGTAATCCATCTATATCACTAATTGATCCTGACCACATAACAATAATACCTGGAGGAAGACTACCAGAATTACCACCCCCTTCTTCAATTATATTTGTTATGTTTCCTGCTATATAAGTTTGACTACATGGACTTGGAGCTGGACCTGTTTCTATAACAATATCTCCTTCAACTGCAAATCCACTGTCTACAGTTTCTCCTCCTTCTGCTAAGTATACATTTAAAATAGAACATCCGTTGACACCATCTTCACCGTTAGTTCCAGGTGCACCATCAGCACCTGCAGGACCCATTGGACCTGTTGGACCTTGAGGTCCTGTATCACCTACGGGTATATCACACCCATTAGATTCTGCACATGATTGACAATCACATGCGCACAGATTTGGATCTGCACATCCATTTTCACAATTTTCACATGCCATTAAAACTTATATTATGAGCACGTATTACACGGGCCCTTGTAATTACACAATCTACTAACTTGCTTAAATATCTTGTCGGCTTTTGTAATACTCCCACAAGATGAAGCATATAGCATAGCTTTATATAATGTATAAGCTTCTAATGCATTTTGTTTTTCTGAATCGCACGGACAATCTTCGCACATGTCTAATGCTGCTAACATTTTATGTACACAACATTTAATTGTACTATAACAAAATATAAACTTACGAGCTGTTAACCAAGTACCTGCACCTCCCTGTTCTGCTACTAAAACTCTATATTCTATTTCATATAAACCCTGCGTCATTGTTGTATTTGCAGTACCACCTAACATACTCATATTAATCATAAAAGAATTATTACTCGCATTAGGTAAAGCACTACCTATTATAGGAAGATCTAAATTATAATTAGTACCTGATGGGTCTATTACATTTATTTCTACATCCTGAACATCTGATAATGCAAAATTAGGATCACCCCATCCTGTTGTATTTGTAACTGGATCATATGCACCTGTTGTATCTGTAAATACTATGTTTTGTGAATCGCAAGATTCGTTTGCCGAAAAACTAATTTTTGGTAAAGCTGCCATTAACTATACTATATTTAAATATAGGTAGGGGAGATTGCTCCCCCCTTACCCATAAAATTATTTATCTATTACCCATAAACGTAACAGATAGTTACATCATATTCTCCTGATTGAATACCACTACCAGACGCTGTAAAATTAATTAAGCCTCCGCCAGTACCCATAGCTGTTGCCACTAGTGGAACTGATACCATTTTATCAGCTGCATTTAATAGTGATCCCGATGCAATATCACCTGTTATTTCTACAGATCCAACCTTTACCCTTACGTTTACAGATTCACTACTTCCCGCTTTAGCGTGAATGAAGCATCCTGTAACTATAGCATTAGCTGGTATAGATGTTGCTGTTGTATAAGCTGTTTGGAGTCCAGTTGAATGTAATACATTTGCTGTAGTACATTTAATCTCTCCTTGAGCTCCTACTGTTTTTGTTGTTACTGCCATTATATTATATTTTTAAAAAGTTAAACAATTAATTAAAGTGCCAAAGGAGCAAAACTACCTGGACATGATGCGAACCAACCATTTAGAACATTTTCTAAAAGAGCTTGCTGACCTGCACCTCCATTTTCCATTGCTACAATAGTCATTTCTGGACTAGCTATGTCTTTATTAAGATTAGCCGATGCGTGTACATCAGTGTAAGATATAGCATACATATCATATGTATCTCCTGCAACAGCAAATACTGGATAAGATGGTACTGGAAACTTCATTAAGTTATTAATACCCTCCATTCCAAGTTGTGCTCTTTCAAGATCAGATACATGCTCATACGTACCTACACCGTAAATTGGTACAGCAGAGTTACCCGTTCCATCAGTTGTAATTAATGTAGTACCTCCATCAATGAATGCACCATCTACTACAACTTTAAATGTAACTTGTTCGTAACCATCTATTACTTTATAAGTTTGCGCTTTACCTGTTATTGTTATTCCTCTATTTGTACCAGTAGTGTTTATAGTTACAGTATCTAACAAATCTTTACAGATAGAATCTGCTTCAATTTGTGCTTTAAAATCAGCTGCTATTTCTGCTTCTGTAGCAGTAGCATCTGAAGTATAACTAAATCTTCGTACAAATTGTCTTTCTGATCCTTGTACTTTATCAAACTTGAATATAATACTAAGTCTATATTCAGCTGAATTGTTAAGTAAAATAGAGCCTGAAGCTGTATTATACCCAACAGCTACAGCTTGTTGAGTAGCGCCAACATAAGATTGACCTGTGTATTTTTGTACATTAGCACCTTCTATTTTTGAAGACCATCTTACTTTTCCAGCTCCATCAATACCTTGTACTAAATATATATAAGGAGCATCAGCAATAGTTTCACCAGGTAACAAAAAAGTCATATCTGGTTTTACTGCTGCGATTTCTCCTATCGCTAAACCGGCAATATTAGCAGCACCTCCTGCTACATTTTTACCGACTAAAATTTTATAATTTTCGTGTCTCATTATAAATCATTTTTAAATATTAAACATTAAATTTATTCTTGAGATATAGCTTCAACCATATGAGTTTGAAATCTAGGGTTAGCTGTATTTTCTAATGCCATTCCAACCGCCATGGTTACAATTTCATCATGAGTATGATCAGCTAATTCGCAATCATTATTGTTAACTAGATTTATCTGTTCTGGTCTCTTTATATATCTCAACAGATACCTATTAATATCATAAGTACCATCTCCTATTAACTCAACATTTCCTCCGTGCATAAGTCTAACAATTTTATTTTTGTCAGGCTTATTAAACGGATCCCCAATGATTTTATTATAATCATCGTGTTGAATGGGTTTTACGTTTTTCCTTTTATATACTGTATTGTTATCACAATTTTGCCAGCTAACTTCACATTCTTCATTAACTGCAAACCAATATATAGGAAATCCACCAAACGTACCATCGGGTAAAGTAAATAATACTCCATTTGGCTTTACCGGGGTTTGTGTGGCAGCAGGAATTAATGTAACTTCCTGCACAACTTCACGTAAATCATCAGTTCTTTTTTGAGTTTCTTCAAAAGTTTCTCTTTTGACATCATGTGAATATCGTGTTTTTACAAATTTTTCTTGGGCTTTATTAAGCCAAAGATCAACTTCTTCAGGTTCAAAGTTAGGGTAGTTAAGACTATCAGTCTTATCTAACCCCACCTTGAATTGTATATGCATTTCCGCTACAGTCATTACTTCTGTTTCACTTTTTTGGCCTTCTTAGGCATTTTGGTATCATCGGTAGCAATGTCCTTGACACTACTAGTTGTTCCCTGTAGTCTCGCTTTTAGCGATAATACAATATCCTGATTTTTTGGATCCTTTAAATAGATAATTGCAGATTGTAAATCATGTCCTATAGGATCATCACCGAACATATAATGTCCACCTCTAATTCTAAGAGCATTATTATTAACTAAATTCTCTATCAAAACCCTAGTCTTAAAGTCTGGAAGAGCCATAGTTTCATTAAATTTTTCAGACTCTTGTTCAACGATGTCTGCTAATGTATTTTCAATAAGTGCATCTGAAGCATTATCTGCTCTTTTACCCATTATTTTTAATACATTTTTCATCTCGCTAATAGTCATCGAATTAAATTGCTTATATGCTTTTCTTTTCTCTTTAACTTTTAAATTATCTTTTTTGGCGTCTTCCTCAGCATCATATAATACATATATTGCTTTGGGCCAATCTTCAGTTTCATTTACGGAGTTCGCTACTTTTTCACTTCTAGTTAAGAGTTTATAATCTAGAAAATCTCTAGGACGATCTAGTTTTAAAACTTTTTCTTTATCAGTTAATATAACAGCGTAATCTTGCCAATATTCTGAAAATTTATTTAACGTGCCAGCGGATAAATTTAACACACCTTCAAGTCTCGTTTCTTCCTCTGGTGTAAGACCGGTATCATAGCCACCTCTTCCGTAGGTAGCTATGACCGTGTCTTTACATTTAGGGAATCTATGAAATCCTGACCAAGCGTGTTTTTTATGCGCTTTCACAATTACAGTTCCTTCTGTCATGCTTTAAACTTTAAATTATTAATTATTAATTAGCAGCCGCATTAGTACAGATTAACTCACCACATGCCATTGGGTTTTTGATCATGATACCACATTCAGTTAACATGTGTACTGAATAACCATCAAGGTTATCAGAACGCATAGTGTTTACTGATTTTGCTGTGTTACCAAATGGATCAACGGAACCCGCTGTATGCCACATCATGTCCTTAGAACCTTTTTTATGTACAGCTTGGATGTTTGATTCTCCACCTGCCATTCCAAAGTCAAGGAATGTAAATCTGTAAGACTCAAGAGGTCTACCTGTTTCTGCATGTAATTTTCTGTTGATGATAGTATTATCATATAAAGGTAAATGCTTAAGAGTAATCTTTGTACCATTTAATCCCATATATGTTTTAAACTGACCACCTAATGCTAGGTTTTGTCCACTACCAGTAACAAATTTAGAATCTACTAAAGTCCAATTAGACGCAGCTGTTTTCATAGCTTTGTCAAACTCAGCAAATCCATATTCACCAGTAAATGCAACAAACTCTCTAGATGATTCAGGCATTACATTGTAAGATAGATCAATTAAGAAATCACGGATGATATTCTCAGATAATTCAGTGTAGTTTCTAATATTAGCTGGAGCTATTTGCTCTCTAATACCAGCACCTTCATATACTGGAAGACCATTGTTACCTAACATATCAGTAACGCCATTAGCGTCAGATGAGAATGTTGAGTACCAATAAGATCTTTCTATTTCTCTGTACCACTGTGCCATTGCTTCCCACTCAGCATATCGAGTCCATACTGTTGATTTTTTCCCTGGGTTATTAGGGTCAGCCAACTGAATAACAAGTGCATCTGTAGCAGCGCTTCTTGTTACTGTGTATGATTTTCTCAACGTACTTAAATGATTTCTCATTTTAAAAGGCGCACTAAAAGTAGTGTTACCTCCCGTAGAAAATTCTGGTACTGTAGTATATTCTTTCGACATTTCTTTTCCAGCTTCAAGTAATGCTGATGGTATAGCTGCTGTTGCAGTACCCACTTGACGCATAGTATATATCCATGCATTCCCATCAAAATATGGGTCTTCCATTACTCTAACTCGATAATCTCTGTCATCAAGAACTAATACTTCTTGATTTGCGAACCATTTTTCTTTAAACTTTACTCTAAAGTTAGTTCTATTTGCTCCATACTCGCCGAAGTTTCCTGCGATCGCAACAGCTTTCTCATCATCTCCTTGTAAATGCCAATCATATTCTCTGTTACCAATCTCTGTAGAACGTCCCATACCTGATGTCAAGTATTGGATAGGGTTAGAACCCTGCATTCCAAAGATACGAGTAACTAAAGTACTCATAACTTCTGGCTCCGTTAAATATGCGGATGATAAGTGATTTTGCTGTGTCAACCCAGAATGCCATTTCGTTCTGTATAGTTGTAATCCATTTATAGCCATTCACTTAAATTTTTATTAAATTAAACATTTTTATTATAATTTCATTGCCTTTGAAAACAGACTAAAGTCCATATCATCTCCAGATACTTTTGTTCTAGATTTGCTTTTTAATTTCTTTCTAGAAATCCCAGAAGCTCTTTCTAGATTAGCTCTTAGATTTGATGCAGCCTTTGTTCTTGCTTTCTTTTCAACTTTCCCAAAATCAAAATTATTAAAATATAACCAAGCCATTTTCAGTTGCGAATCTTTGTCAGCTTCTGAATCCATAACCAACTTGGTTTTACCGGTCTTACGATCTGGTTTAGTAATATATTCATAAAAAGCCTTTTTTTGCTTTTTACTTATAGGAAAGCCAGCAATATCTTCTTTCCCATCGATATTCTCTTTTAACTCTGTTAAAAAAGTTTCTTGTTTTTCTTGTTTTATCACAGCTTGTTTTTTCTGTGTTTCCAGTAATTGTGCTCGTTCTTTCTTTTGAATACCTTGTAATTTTCTTAAAGAACGATTAGCTCTACCGGCTAAAACATTACCATTTAAAAGATCTTGAATTTCATCAACAATCTCTTCTCTATTATAGCCCTCACGTCTCATAAGTTCGGCTACTATTTGTTTTTGTAAATCACTTTTACCTTTTAAATTATTATTGTCAATTCTTGAAAAATCAACAGTAGCATATGCTTTAGTAAAATGTTGAGGATCTCCTCCATCCTCAATAAACTCTAAAAATTGTTGAGCAACAGGATCTAAATTTTCTTTATATTCTGATACTCCTTTTTCAATTTGTTTTTTTACAACTTTTGCTAAACCATCCTCAGAGTCTTCAAATTCTTCATCGTCAAATTCTATAACTCCTTCTTCTTTTAAATGATTAGCAAGTACACCTATTTGAGATAGTTCTTCTTCTTCTGTGTCAGCCTCTTCTTGTTTTTCTGTTTTAGGCTCTGAAGACACATCTTCTTCTTCCTCTTCTTCTTCTTCTATAGTTTCTCTATATTCTATTTCTAAATTGTCTACAGAAAGCTCTTCTTTTTTACTTTCTTTAGCAACAGGTGTTTCTTTTTCTTTAGTCTCATCAGTTTTATCTACTATGCCTGTATCTTCAGCCAAAGCTTCAACTTCTGCAACTTCTTGTATTTCTACATTATCAGGTGCTATTGTATCACCCTCTAATGATTTAAATCCTTCAAAAGGATTAAGTTCTTTCTTATCACTCATAATTAAATATTATTTATCAATTTTACAAAAATATAATTATATTTTATATTTCCAATAGTTATTATTATTATTACTCAGTTTTTTCTTGTTTATTATAGCGGTTTATATTTATGTCTCTTGCTCTAGGATGCACATATGTATTATCTACTTGAGCATTTTTCATTATGTTAGGATTGGTCATTTGCTCAAAATTTTGATCATCTGGTATAAAATCTTTACCATAAGTTTTTTCAAAACTATCTCGTAAATTTTTTGTTATAGCATCTATATCAATAACATCATGTTCAGTAGTATAAAATGGAGCATAATTTATTACAGGTGCATTCTTAGTTTTATCTCCCCCATAACCATCTTTCCAAGACCATTTTGTTTCTATACCTTTTTCATCATCGTATTCAGAAAAATCATTTATATCCTTAAGAAATAATCTACGCTTATGATTAGTCATATCTCTATTATAATAAGCTCCCCATAATTCAGCACGTGTTACATTATCTGCAAGTTCATCTCCTTCAAAATAGGATGAAAGTTTTAAATTAGGATCTTTTGTTTTTTCATAGTTACCCATCAATTCCATTAACATTATTATACCTTGAGACTGATCACTAAGCTGTCTTACATCAAAAGGTGAGTGATCTCCTGTCCATCCTTTCATATTTCCTTCATCATCAAGTTTTACATTTACCATACTTAAATATAATTTTTCTAATTCTGGAAATTCAGTATGCGTTATTGTATCTCCTCTTTCGTTTTTAAACTGTGGATTTTTATTTTTTATATGTGAATCATAATATTTTTCATATCTAAAATGATAGTTTCCAGCACCATCTGTATCTGATCCAAACAATTTTTTAATAGCTGTTTTAGCTGAATTAGGTTCTGTAGATCCCAAACCTCTTCCAGGTCCTTTTCTTTGTGCCATATCGGAATCAAACCTTTGATGAGGTCCGCTTTCATGATATGATATTTCATTTAATATTTGTTTCCACCCTTCTATAGTACCCCCATATTCAGGCATAACATATTTAACTATAAATCTATTTAACTCATATTGAGGTTTTCTATCTGCTGGATTTGATTCTGAATAGGGGTTATCTTTAACCTCATCTTTAGATAATCCAAATTCTGCTCTAGGTAATTTTTTAAACCTTCTATTAAGATTCCACGAATCTCTTATCTTACCAGCCGTATGTCCCATATATGGAATACCCCCATGCTCTAATTTCTTAGTGCTCTTAGCTTCTTCCTTCTTAAAATTTTTATTAAAAGATCTATCTAATCTCATTATTTACTTGAAGTTGTAGGTTTATTATTAGCTGCTGTACGTTTTATTTTTTCATTTTCCATATTAGATCTTTTCTTTTCCTCAAACTCTTGCTGTTTTAATCCTAAGTCTTGTTGATTTTTTTGCATCTGCATATCTAATTTAGCTTGCTCTTTTTGTCTATCAAATTCTAACTTAACTTCATTATTTTTATTATCTAAATAACCATCGTTGTTATCATCTTTATCTGCTAACCTAGCTTCTGCATTAATTTCAGCAACTTTTATTTTAGTATCCGCTTCTAACTGAGCTCTTGCATCCTCTCTTTGTTGCTTCATTTCTTCTTGTTGCTGCTGCATCTGTGCTATCTGTTGTTGAGATTGTTGTTCAGCTTGTTGAGCTTCTTGAGTTCTTTGATCTACATTAGCTTGAGCTTCTTTTAATTTTCTTTGTATAGAAGTAATAGATTCATCCTGCATAATGTCTGCAATATCTGAAAATGTAGTAACCCCTGATTGTAATGCTGATTGAGCAAGATTTCTAAGTTGATCTATTGTTCTATCATCTTTAGAAGAGTTAGAAACAAATACACCATAATTAGTACTTGAAAAATCATCTCCTTCAATATTCATAAATACTTTACTCATGTCATCCATAATATATTGTATCTTCTTACCATTACGCCATGCCATTTTAGTTACATCAATAAGAGCTTGTAGAACTTTTCTTTTTACCTCACTATGATTATAAAACCAATATTCAGTAATATGTGAAGATTGTGTTACCGCTCTTTCAGTATTACCTACAAGTTCTGAAGTTTGTACTTGTCCTTGACGTTGTCTAGAAACTCCAGAGAGTTCGCCCACTTCTGTTTTAATCTGATCTAATAGCTGAACATGAGTATTTATGTAATTACCCATAGAAAGATCAATGGATTGGAATTGATTAAAAGGGGCAGCTTGCTGGGATCTATTACCTTCCTCTCTGGAGTTAATAAACATAACACCCACTGAATCTAAATAGTACATCCATTTAGAAACATCCCATCCTTCTGAAGATGGTATCTGAGCTATATCCATTAACGCTACTTTACCTTTAGATTTTGCTAAAGCTAATTCAGTTCTGTAATAAACAATATTATATAAATATTGATATGGTTTCATTCTATCAATTAAAGAAATAGATTCTGAATTTCTTTCATTGTAAATATATCCCACATAACCTGACTTAACTATACTATTGTTATCCATGTCTCGTCTTTGGTTTTCTTTAGGTCTAATATTAACATATATATTTTCTGCTATTTTAGTACCTTCCCAATACTCACTTATCCATTCCCATTTTAAAGATACACCATCAAATATCCACTCACCGGTTTCTTTATCTTTTTCAGCATAATCTGGAACTTCAAATATTTCATCTACAATATCTTGTTGTTCAAATCCATTTTCATCCATCATTTTCATAAAACCAACTTTTCTCATTGATTTCCATTCACATTGAATAACTCGAATCATACCATCTCTTCTATATTGTCTTATATGATTAGGATCAAACGTACCACCTGCATCATAATTAATTATACTAAATTCTGAATAAGGATAATTAACTTGACCATTATCCATATCTCCAGCTCTCCCAGTTCCTCTTTCTAATGTATCTATATCTTTTGGTAATAATACATCATGGAATTCATCTATAACTGTAGATAATGTTAACCATCTTTCTTCTACTATAGATTGAGCATCATCGATCCACGGAGAATCAGGATCAAGAATTATACGAATATCTAATGGATTACAAACTCTAACTACAGGTTCCCCTGCAATTTCTCCTACCCAATATATTTCTTCTCCTGCTATCAAAGCATCTTTAAAACCTTGATTAAATTTATTGATTAAATTTTCTTCTCTTGTTAAATATTCTAATATATTCTGTCCTTGCTTTTCTCTTACATCCTGATACTCATAGCTAATATATTTTTCAATTTGTGCAGGAGTTTGAGGTTGTTGCATTTGCTGCTCTTCTGGAGAAGGTTGTTGACCTGAAGCTTGTTGCATAGCACCTTCTTGTGCTTGTTGTTCTTGTTGCATTCTTACTTCTGGCGGAACTACTACTGAGTATAAAAACTCCATTAATAATTTTTTACGAGTTTCTTCTATCTGAGAAATAGAAGCAGGATCATGAGATACTACTCTAAAATTAAATGGTCTTTTAATTTCTTCTCCCATTAATAATTGTAACTTAGGAGATATTATATCATAATGTTGTAAGGATGCTGGGAACTCATCAGCAGAATGTCCATAAGGACTTACTACATATTCAAAATCTTTTTGGTCTAGTACACCATTATATAAATCATAATTAATTTGTTTTCTGTATCTAGACGATCTTCCATTATAACTTGCGTCACTATATGTAACTTTTTCTAGCTCATCTATACAAGATTTTCCCCACTTTTTACCTTTCCTTTTTCTAGGTAATTTTTGTTGAGGTAAATCCTCTAAAACGTAATCAGTATTTATTCCTTCCATTATAGTATATTTCTAACTTACAAAAATATTAATTTTTATCTAATTTCCAAATGATTAGAAAGATTTTTTTCTTTTCTTAAATAAAGAAGAACTCCAAAACTTATCTCCCATATTAAAATCATACTTACCTTCTAAATCAACATTATAATTTTCATGACTATGAAGTATACATAACATGAATGATATAGCCCTATCAAAGTTACCTTCTTTATGATCATACGCTATTAATTCTTGTATTAATGGAATAGAATAAATTGTATGAAGATTAAGTTGATCTCCTCCTTGACCATCTGCTCTTTTTTCTAATAACCAATCCCTTAAATATAATTCACATTGCACTTTAATAGGTTCACTCATGTGAACACCATATCCTCTACTTACTGTAGTTCTATTAACTATATCTTTTAAAATATTTGGTTGCTCTTTTAATAAATGTAAAGACTTCTTTTGCTCAAAATAAATCTTTAATCCTTTTAAATTATTTTCATATAACGTTTGAGCGTTGTAATAAGTAAGTAATTTTCTTACTGTTTCATAATATTCTTTAGCTGTATCAGGTCTACCTGTATATTCTGCTACTGGAATATTATAAGTATTATCAAACTTTTGAAAAGTTTTATATATAAAAGTACTACCTAATGAACTAGTAGTAGAATCATCTTGATCATAGGGGTCAGTACCCGCTATATATAATCCATAAGGAATATGACCAGACTCATCTCTATAGGGGTGTTCCCATATTACAACACACCCTGTTCTATCATCTGTATTTTTAATAGGAAATTTATTTATAGGATTTAAATTATCATTAGGCATCCATTTTACCTGATCTTTATCCCACCATAAATCTCCAATCATAGCCATATCCTTAGCAAGCTTAGTTACTTCAAGTTCTCCTAACCAAGCATTTAATTCTATAGTTGGAAATATATTACCAGTACTTTTTAAGAATGCTTCTCTTGGAGTTTTAGGAGATTGTGTAATATATTTTTCCCATGTAGTTCTAGAATCTGTAGTTTTTACAATCTTTCTTTCTTGATCTAAAAACTCTTCTGCAGCATCTCTCATAGAATTTCCTTGATCATCAACCATACTAACAACATCGCCATTTGACAATGTTACTTTACCTGGTTTATACCACATGTCATCTATAAAAAAACCACAATTAGTTCCAGCCCCACCTTCGTCCCATATATTCTCAAAAGGTCTTAACCAATATTTATCTGGATTATAAAACATTTCAGCAAAATCATTTGATCCTCCATCCATATCACCACCTGTTCCAAATATTAATGGCATACCAATCATTACATTACCATCTCTAAATACAGGTGCTGTAATCATATATGCATTTATAAGATTAGGAAACTTACCAGCCTCTTCCCATAACATGAGATCAGCTGTTTTACCAATAGCTGCAGAGAAATTATCTTTAAATGTTAAAGTAAATATCTCACTATTATAACCATTCCATACTTCTTTACCATCTTTTACTTCCTTGAACCTAGCTTTAACAAAATCTCTACGATCTGGATTTCTACGTTTAGCCCATGCTGTATGTTTATTAATAAAATTAATCATTTCTAATGCCATAGCCATAGTAGCATTACCATATTCATTTAAATATGCACCAATAATACTTGTAGAATCTCTAAAAAAATTATACTGATGAACACATAAGGCACCATTTTTGTATGAAAAACCTTTACGTCTAGCTTTAGCTACAATCATACCTTGACCATTATTACGTGCTAATTCACATTCATCGAAGTAATAATAATCCATATCAAGAAAGCTAGGAAATGTTAGTATTTTTCTTTCTAACTTTCCCTGTTTTACTGTAGCCTTAATCTGAGTAAAGTTTAAATAAAAATAGTGAGGTCCTGTGATACGGACCCCACCTACTTCAAAACCTTCTAAACATCTTCTAGTCTGTTCATCCCAATATTCTTTGTAGGCATAAGTGCCAGGGGGAGAATTAGTGTAGTAGCCATTCCTTAGAAAGCTTCTTGCTTCACAAGAAAACTCTCTAGTATTGACAAAAGAAGGTTGTAATCTAAAATGATTCATTATTTTTTGGCAAATTTTTCAACACCGCTTATACCAAAGCAGCCTAATACAACCCATACAAATGAGTCATATACAAATTCATTAATTACTAAATCATAACCAGCCCATCCTGTTATTAGATCTAGCATCATAACTAAACACATTATTACAAAAGCAACAAAACCTATTATCGCTTTTTCATTCCAATCATTGGAATCTTTAAATATTTTCATCATATACTAATTTTTAAATTAACGTTTCCCACCATCGTACTCGACAGCATGTCCCTCACTTACTAATGCTTCATTAACATTAATAGGTAAGTTTAAGTCATCTGGATATATAATTAAAGTACCTATTACTCTACCATATTTACCCAGTTCTTTACTCTCTACAACAAGACTTCCTTTATCTAATAATTCTATTAATCTAGCTTTTGCAGCTAAACCTTTTTTCTTTTCTTCTAGATTTCTTGTTCTAGATTCTGGCGCATTTATACCAGCCAGTCTTACTCTTTTGTGAACACTAATATCAAATCCTAGATCTATATTAACATCGATAGTATCACCATCAACTACTCTATCTAATTTTGCTTTGTATGTATACATATTATTGAAATTTATTTAATAGTAATGTATCTATAGAATTTTGAACTGTCTTTTTATCAGCATCTAATTGAAACATAATATTAGGTTTAAACCTTTCTTTTTCTGTTCCATTCTCAAAGATAATTACAGTGGGTATAGCCTCAACACTATAATCCATTTGTAAATCCATATCAGATGTTATATCTATTCTATAAACATTACATTCTTTTAACTTTATTAATTCTTTAAATTCATTTGAAGCATTCCATGCAGCCCAAAACTCAACTACTACTATATCTTTAGCTACCTTATTCTTAAAATTATTTTTGTTAATTACTTCTTGTGCGTAACCTATATTTGCTAAACACACTATTAGCAGTATTAATATTAATTTTTTCATTTTTTTAATTCTTTTAATTCTTCTTCTAAATCTTCTAGATCTTTAATTACTTGATCTATTTTATTACGAGCCATTTGATCTTTCATATTAAACTCCATACGAGTCGGTGGCCATGTATTAGTAGCAGCAGGATCACCCATATCTATTGTATAAGTACCTGTTCCTGGTTTAGGCATTTCTAATGCTTTTTCTACTTTATCTTCAAGCTCTGAAAACTTAGAATTAATAGTACTCATTAAACCAAAATAAGAAGAAACAACAGTAATAACTGCTGCTACTATACTTATTAGAGTTTTTATACTAACTTGAAATTTGCTATTTTCCGATAATTCTTTTGTCATTATTCATAAATTTTACTGATCCAATATTAATAAAACATCTGCAGAACCTGATTCTAATGTTATATTCAGAGTATAATTAGGATCAAAACTATACCCCTGTTGAAAGACATTTAAAGATTCATTAGCTATAATACGCAATGATTTCGATATATGATATTTTTCATAGGTTTTGCTTAAATATATACTAATTACAATTTCACTATCTGTAGTATTTGTAATTATCAAACTCTTTATATTATTTGCTCCCGCTTTTAATCTTACTGAGTTTGGTGCTGATATTTGTTTATATACGTAATTTTCCATTATACTAGTGTTTGAGGAGTTCCTTTATAAGCTACTCTATTAATTGTATCTTCAAGGATCCATCCTAATTGAGCTGTTCCTTGTTTTTGTCCTTTTTGTGGAGGTACTATTCTTATTTCTAAATTTAAAATAAGTCCTATTCCTATGTGTACCTGAATAGGTGGTATATATGTATTACCTTTTAATGCTGTAGTATTTGTAGTTCCTAATTGCAATAAAGCTGTATCACCAGCTAGTGCTGTTTTATTAGTTGTCCCTAACACCATACTATCTTTTGCAGTATTAGTTGTAATAGCATTTGCTTGTGCTGTTGTTATTCCAGTTTTAGCATTATTAGCTGCCATATCAGTTATATGATTATTTAATAAATCTGTCAACTCATCTATCTTAGTTACTAGTCCTTGTAAAAACTTATCACGTTCAGTTTGATGAGAAGTATCTTTATTTATAGCAATATCATATCCCGAATTTGCTACATCTGTAAATTTTGTTATTGCCATTATTATCTAATTTGTATAAACTCCATTAATATTAATATTAAAAAATAAATCTTGATTACCACTATTACTATCTTTCTTTAACCAAATAAATAACATGTCA
>Ga0208159_1000057_pt1 | contig 38252 bp, 33 predicted proteins | sample 9_EtaG_FD_184082 | JGI IMG/M metagenome (GOLD analysis project Ga0208159, IMG submission 184082) | Marine viral communities from the Subarctic Pacific Ocean - 9_ETSP_OMZ_AT15188 metaG (SPAdes) (version 2) | ecosystem: Environmental > Aquatic > Marine > Oceanic | place: Pacific Ocean | collected... | reverse complement strand
AACAGGATGGGTTAAGAGTGCGCTAGGTGAAGACGAGGTTCTTAAAATAGAACAAAAAATTCAAAATGACATAAATGAACAGATGGTGCCATCAACATACACCGTGACAATAGAAGATTAAGTAAAAATTACTAAAAACAAGTAATAATAACAATATACCTGCTCGGCATAGAGCAACCTTACGTTTAACCTTAAAACCAAATATAATGACGTATTTTTATTCGACTAAAACGTGGACTAGTCAACCACAAGTATCCGAAGACCAAATTGAATATTGGAAACACCTCTCAGAAAAAAAGAACTGGAGGATAACCCAATTACCAAATGGATTTTACCAAACGGAATATAAAGACCAGGATAACTCTTGGCAAGATGTTACACGAAGAGAAACAATTGAAGGCGCAGAGGCCGCAATTGATGGTAGCATTAATCATTATCAAAAACGATTAGACTTTTTAAAAGGGCCTAAAGTCGTTAAAACATTTGAATAGTAATATAAAAATTTAATTTAATGGAATTTAATAACCCAAGCGAAATTGTCAAAGAACTTAACTTTGGCCAAGAAGCTAATAGTAAAATTATGCAAGGCGTTGAAAAACTCTCAAGCGCTGTAAAGTCCACATTAGGGGCTAGCGGTAAATGTGTAATATATGAAGACGCTCTTGGCCGGCCGGTGATCACAAAAGACGGTGTAACCGTTGCAGAAAGCGTAGTCTTATTAGACCCGGTCGAAAACATTGGGGCTACTTTAATTAAAGAAGCCGCAAGAAATACAGTTAAGGAAGCTGGCGATGGAACAACAACATCAACAGTGTTAGCACATGCAATACTGCAAACAGCTCTTGAATCTGATGCTGATAGCAGAACAATAAAAAACGGTATATTGTCTGCGTGTGATAAAGTAGTTGACTATTTAAATAAAAATAAAAAAAGAATTACAAAGTCTATGCTAAATCAAGTTGCTGCTATTAGCTGTAATAACGATAGCAAGCTTGGTGATAAAATAGCACAGGCTTTTAAATCAGTTGGTAAAGACGGGGTGGTATTGATGGAAGACTCTGATACAAATGAAACATATGTTGAATTCGTAGATGGAGTTCAATTTGATTCATCATTAAAATCACCTCATCTTGTAACTGACAAAAGTAAAAACATAGCGGTGCTTGATAACCCGTATGTGCTTATAGTATCATCTCCGATACCCAATATAAGACGTATACAAAATATATTGGAGCATGTTATTAAAAAGAAAAGAAGTTTACTTATAGTTGCTGAAGTTGATCAACAGCCGTTATCAACATTACTGGCAAATAAAGTAAAAGGTAATATTAAAGTTAATATAGTAGAACTTCCTGGCTTTGGGCCAACAAGAGAAGACACAATACAAGATTTAGCTATATTAACTGGCGCTACAGTTATAAATGAACAATTAGGCGATGACTTTGATTTTATCAATGCTGATTGTTTAGGCGAAGTTGAAAAGGCTGTTACAGATGATAAGAATACAGTTTTACAAATTATTGAAAGTCCAGCTGTAGAACAAAGAATAAAAGAAGTTTCAAATAAAATAAAAGAAGAAAAGAACGGTTATTTTAAAAAGAAACTTGAGCAGCGCTTGTCAATGCTAACTGGTAAGGTTGGTATCATTAAAGTTGCTGGTAATTCTAAAATAGAATTAAAAGAAAAGAAAGACAGAGTTGAAGACGCAATTTATGCGACTAAAGCTGCTTATAAAGAAGGAATTGTTCCAGGCGGTGGTGTTGCTTTATTAAATGCGGCTACTCTTATTAGTGCAGAAAATGTTGGTGAAGAAATACTGCTTGAAGCTATTAAGTGGCCATATGCTACAATATTAGAAAATGCTCAACTAGAATATGTAGAGCCGATGACAGTAGGTACAGGTTTGAATGTTATAACAGGTGAAGCTGTAGAAATGATTGACGCTGGTATAATTGATCCTGTGTTAGTAACAAAGTCAGCTCTTAAAAATGCAGTTTCAGTTGCTACGACTATTTTATCTGCAGATTGTATAATAAGTAATATACGTGTACAAAATGCAAGCAGTTAGTTATTATTTAGTAGTTGATAAAATAAAAGAAGCCCCGAAGAAAGTAGGAGGCTTAGAATTAACAGAAGCGCAGAATAAAGATGAAAGGTATTTAAAAGCCAAAGTTATTAGTATTGGTGATCAAGTACCAATAGTAAAAGTTGGCGATACAATACGATATGACAAACATGCAGGTCATGGTATCGATTTCGATGGTAAGCTATATTATGTAATTAAAGCAGTTGATGTAGTTATTATAGAATGAGGATAGAAGCAAACGATTTAAAAGAATTAAATTTATTAAAATATTATAGAATAATACGCAAGTGGGCGTGTAAAACATATAATTTGAAAGACGCTGATATAGAGCTACTAATATATTTAGATTGCAAAGTTCACTTTACACGTAATGATTTTATAGAAGGTGTATATACATACTCATGGGATAAAAACAGATGGGAACGATTACGCCGAGAAGGTTGGATTGACGTGTTTAAAGAGCGTAATAGAACGACATCTAAATTTGCTGTATATAAGACATCATTTAAATGTCAAAACTTAATTAAGCGTATATACAGGATTATGTTAGCGCAAGAAGATTTGCCAACCTCACAAAGAAGTATATTTTATAACAACAAGTCATATACTGATAAAGTTTATAATAAAGCTATTGATGATATGATAAACGACAAAACTAGGTAAAATGAAAAAAGGTATAGGTCCAAACAACTTAGGAGCTCCAAAGTCTCCCACAAAAATACTAGGTGCAATTGCAGGCGCAGTTGCTCCAGCATTAATTAAAGGCGCTGCCGGCGCATTAGCTGGTAAGCTTATGGGTGGTAAAAAATAATGGCACTTAAATTAAAAACACCAGGTGAATTATTCGGATTTAACGACGAGTTATCCAGATTTGGCAGACCTGTTTTTGAAAAAGATTTAGATTCTAACGTTATAGCAGAAGCTAATCGTGATGGAACTACTTTTGTTGATAAAAAAGCCTCTAAAAAGCAAAAAGCTGATTCGATAGCCCATGAAGATGAGCATCATGATCAGATGCTGCAGGGGCAGTTATCATATACAGATGACAGTGTAACTTGGAAAAAAGATACAAAGTCGCCAGCAAGAGTATATACTAGATTAGATAATGGTATGATAGAAGCTGCTGGTAAAAAAGTAAAAGAAGGAGCACACGGTTTTCCTTGGGAAGCTGATGCTTATAAAAATTCATAATATGTACAAAGCAACACCGATAACTAAAAAAGCTTGCAGTTCACCTGCAAAGATGAATGAAGCATTAGTATATGGCGAAGCAGATGCTGCTGACAAATTTTTAGATGTTGGCGGAACTGTTAAATCTGCTATAGATAAAGAAGAGGGGCAACAATCTGGCAGCGCTGGTAGTGTTGCAGCTCCACCTGAAGATGGAAAATCTGCCGCTGACAAAATAAAAGATATGTCAGACAAATTTGACCCTGAAAAATTTAAACTAAACTTTGATACGAGTAAAATCCCAACGGACTTATTCAATTTATAAAACTAACATCATGAACAAACCAATAACAACAAGAGTAAATCAGTCGTCCTCAATGGGCATGAAAGTTAGAGAACCGATGTTAGATGTTGGTTCTGTAGCTAAGCAAGCAAAAGAAGATGCTAATAAAATAGAAAAAGTAGAAGGATATTCACTTGGCCAGGACGGCTCTGTCCAGTATGGAAATACAACTACAACAACTACAGGTGGCACGCCCGATAAAACTGTTAAAACAAATTTAACAGACCGAGATGTTTGGGATACAAATAGAAAAAATGTGAAAAGTAAATACACTACATTTGAAGATTATCAAAAAGCTGCGCAAAAATATAGAAACGAAACTGCAAACTTTACGCCTGATACAAAAACTACTATCGTAAAAGGAACTGATCCTGTATCAACTACTTCTAGTAATGTAGAAAGCTTAAAAAAGAAAACAATGGGTAACTACGTTGCTCCTTGGACTTTAAGACAAGATATTAGAGGCGATAAAATTGCTAAAAATAAAGCGCAAAGACAAAAGCTTAAAACAATGCGTCAGTCAGGCGAGCTTGGTGACACTGCAGGTAAGCAATTTGGTGATGCTCTTAAAAAGAAAAAAACAGCTAATGTAGACGCAAGAGCTGATAAAAAGCAAGCAAGAAAAGATAAGCGTCAAGCAATGAAAGACCTTAGAGGCAAGAAAGGTGATATGACTGATGCTGAATTCAAAGCTGCTAAAGGCCAAATTAAATCAGACAAGTCTGCTAAAATGGACGAAGCTAACAAAACAATTAAATCTAACAGAAAGCAATTTAAAGAAGATGTTGGTAATATAAAAAGCAGGAAAGAAAAGAAAAAAGAAGTTAAACAGGAGTATAACAAAAAATTAAGTGAAGCTCTTGACGCTAAATTTGATACAAGAGTAAAAGGCTCTCAACAAGGCGCTACGCATACTAACAAAGATCAAAAAGTTGAAATAGGAACTAAAAATATGGATCTTTCTGATTTTTCACCAGAAAAACAAAAAGAAATAATCGGAGGTTCAAGTCCAGCAAACAAACTAAAATCCCCATATAAAATGTATACAAAATCACCATTTAAAATGTCTGCTAAGTCGCCATTGACAAAAGCATTAGTTGGTAACCAAAACAAATTGCCACAGCATTTGCAAGACGCGATTAAAGCAGCACCAGGAAAAAACTATAAAAAAGGATATTACGGAAAATAATATGGATACGCCATTTAAAAGAAAAGGTGTAGGTCCAAGTTGTTTAGGCTCACCTGTAAAGAAAAAAGGCGACGCGCCTTCTCGTAAAAAATCTAAAGGATATTATAACGAAGCAAAGTCAACCGGTACAGGTGCGGCTGCAGGTGGCGGTATGTCACAAAAAGGCGTAGATAAATATAAAAGAGATAATCCGGGTAGTAAGCTACAAACAGCAGTAACAAAAGACCCATCTAAATTAAAGCCGGGTAGTAAAGCCGCTAAAAGAAGAAAATCATTTTGTGCAAGATCAAAAAGTTGGACATCTGAAAGAGGCAGAGCCGCAAGACGAAGATGGAATTGTTAGAGCATTTAACCGGCATGTGTGGAGAATCTCATATAAATTTATTCCACATTTTAATAATCAGTTTAATTTTTTTAAGTTATGGAATCACAAGGATTAGGAGACACTATAGAAAAGTTTACTAAGGCAACTGGAATTAAAAAGTTAGCTGATAAGATACCGGGCGGTTGTGGGTGTCAAAAAAGAAAACAAGCTTTAAATAAAATGTTTCCTTATGAGTCAAAAAAATAAAAAGAAATTTTCTGAAACAAAAGTAGGAAAGTTTTTAAGCAAAGCTGCACCGGGTATATTAGGTACAGTTGGCGATGTATTACCTGATCAAGGCGTATTTGGTATTGTAAAAAATATAATATCAAAAGATGAAACGTTACCACCAGAAGATAAAGAAAAAGCTATGAAGCTTTTAGAAATGGATATGGTAGAAATGCAAGAAGTATCTAAACGCTGGGAGTCAGATATGAAATCAGATAGCTGGCTAAGTAAAAATACAAGGCCAATGAGTTTAATATTTTTAACTATCTCAATGGTTTTTTTAATATTATTAGATAGTTTTGAATGGAATTTTAGTGTATCAGCTGGTTGGGTTGATTTACTACAAACACTTTTAGTTACAGTTTATGTAGCTTATTTTGGTTCACGTGGTGCTGAAAAATTCCAAACAATTAAAAATGGAAAATAATCCATATGACTTAGGCGATCCCAAAGGTCATAGAGCTGGAATAAAATGGGACACAAAACAAGAAAAATGGAGAATCACAGTTGGATGTCCGCAATATGTGTTTTTCTTTCATGACATACAAAAAGGATTAAACTATTTAAAAGAGTATTATAAAGATCCTGTATTGTTTGTTGAAAACTATAAATTGAACCTGGGCAATAGAAACTTAAATTAAATATAATGGCAAAGAAAATTAAAAAAGATCAGCTAGAAAAATTACAAGCGGTAGTTACTGAAATAAATAACATTACGTTAGAGGTTGGGAAACTAGAATCTAATAAGCATAAAATGTTGCATGCTTTAAACCAATCAGAGCAAACATTATCTGTAATACAAAAGGAATTGCAAGATGATTACGGTAATAAAATTGTTGATATTAAAACGGGAGAATTAAAAGATGAGCCTGCTCAGGAAGATTAGTATCGGCAAAGACTATAAAAATGACGCCATGCATTACTCTGTTGGTCAAGAAGTGTATGGCGGACATATTATAGATAGTATTATTGAGGAAGAGCATAAGTACTCAATATATATTAAGAAAGGTACAGATGTTATACCTTGGAAAGACTTTAATAAAAACATGGCTATCGCAATAGAATATAATTTAGAATACTAATGCGGGGTTTGTTTGACTTTGTTATAAGACCATACGATAAGGCTTATAGCAACGAAAAACAAATTGGTGATAAAACTTTAATATTAAATACAGATAAATCAGACCATAATTTTGTGTCAAGGGTTGGAGTTGTTGAATATACTCCTGCTTATAATGCAATGGGTATTGAGTTTGGTGATGAAGTAATTGTGCATCATAATGTTTTTCGTAGATTTAATGATATTAGAGGCGAAGAAAAAAGAAGTCGTAATTGGTATAGAGACGATTTATATATAGTGCCTGTTGAACAAATATATGCTTATAAAAGAATAACACAATGGAACGCGCTTCCTGGTTATAACTTTATAAAACCAATAAAAGACAATGAGCTTGTTGGTGAAGTGGTATATAAAGACCCTTATTTTAAAGCTGGTAAAGTTGGCGATGTAGTAGGGTTTAAGCCAAATAGAGAATACGAATTTAATATAGATAACGAGGTATTATATAGAGTTCCTACAAATTCAATTACAATTAAATATGAACATCAAGGAGAAAAAGAGGAATATAATAAAAGCTGGCTACAAAGCGGTTGATGAACTTATAAAAGTTGCAGAAGAACCAATTGTAGAGTCGGACGACGACTTAGCTGCTGACAGGTTAAAAAATGCTGCAGCTACTAAAAAGCTAGCTATATTTGATGCTTTTGAAATATTAACCAGAATTCAAGAGGAAGAAAATATACTTGATGATAAACCACGAGAAGACAAGCCTAAATCATTTGGGGGGTTTGCAGAAAGAAGATCTAAATAATGTACGCACAAACTTTATATAAGGTTATAACACCTATAAAAGAAAATACAATATCTAGGTTAAATAAAACTAAGAAGTGGCAATACGGTTATAACAAAGAGCACGACGTTGTTGTTATAAGCAAGACCGGGCAGATTGGCGAAGTGTATAGCATACAAAATTTAAAAATAGCTTTGCCAAAAAAGCCGGCTAAGTTAGATAAAAAAGATAATCATTGGGTTGCGCATGAGTATCCTAAAGAGCTTGGAAGAATTACAAGTGCTTTTGAATGGCGTGAATATCCAAATGATTTTAAGGATAAATGGGAACCATATATAGATGAGCAGTTTAAATTACGGGAAGAGGGTTATTGGTTTTACAACAAAGGCAACCCTACTTATATTACTGGCACTCATTACATGTACTTGCAGTGGTCCAAGATTGATGTTGGGAAGCCAGAGTTTAGGGAAGCAAATAGATTATTCTACATTTTCTGGGAAGCTTGTAAAGCAGATAGAAGAGCCTATGGAATGTGCTACCTTAAGAATAGACGATCTGGATTTTCTTTTATGGCGTCAGGCGAGACCGTTAATTTGGCAACAATATCAAGTGACTCCCGGTATGGTATACTATCCAAGTCCGGTGCTGATGCTAAAAAAATGTTCACAGACAAGGTGGTTCCAATATCGGTTAATTACCCCTTCTTTTTCAAACCAATTCAGGATGGTATGGACCGCCCCAAAACCGAGTTGGCATATCGTGTACCAGCCAGTAAGTTTACCCGTAAAAAAATACTCACGGGTGAAAGGCCGGAGGAGCTCACCGGTTTGGACACAACAATCGACTGGAAGAACACAGGCGACAACTCCTATGACGGTGAAAAACTCGCGCTCCTCGTACACGACGAATCGGGTAAGTGGGAAAGGCCGGACAACATCCTCAACAACTGGCGAGTCACAAAGACGACGTTACGATTAGGATCAAGAGTAATTGGTAAATGTATGATGGGGTCTACGAGCAATGCTTTAGACAAAGGTGGTGATAACTTTAAAAAACTTTATTATGATTCGGACGTTACAAAACGAAACCGCAATGGACAGACTAAGTCAGGACTCTATTCTTTGTTCATACCTATGGAGTGGAATTACGAAGGATTCATTGATTCTTTTGGAATGCCTGTATTCGAGAACCCACCAGAAGGTTGTGTTGATGTCTACGGAGACCCGATTGATGTCGGAGTTATTGAGCATTGGCACAATGAGGCAGACGGCTTAAAAGGTGACCAGGATGCTTTAAATGAGTTTTATAGACAGTTTCCGCGCACAGAAGAACATGCGTTTAGAGACGAAACAAAAAATAGTATATTTAATTTAGTTAAAATATACGAACAAATTGATTATAACGAAGATTTAAAAAACAGCAACGTTATAAATACCGGCACATTTAGCTGGGCGAATGGCATAAAAGATTCAAGAGTTATGTTTTCGCCTAACCCGCAAGGAAGATTTAAAATCTCATGGGTGCCTAACGCGGAATTACAAAATGCACAAATAATTAAAAACGGTATACGTTATCCTGGTAATGAACATATGGGTGCATTTGGTTGTGATAGTTATGATATATCAGGAACAACTGATGGTAAAGGTTCAAAAGGATCTTTACACGGTTTAACTAAATTTAGTATGGAAAACGCGCCTCCAAATCATTTCTTTTTGGAGTATATAGCCAGACCACAAACAGCAGAAATGTTTTTTGAAGATGTGCTAATGGCTTGTGTGTTTTACGGAATGCCACTACTCGCAGAAAATAATAAACCAAGACTATTATATTATTTTAAGCGTAGAGGTTATAGAGGATATTCAATGAATAGACCTGACAAAATTTGGAATAAACTATCTGTTGCAGAAAAAGAAATAGGTGGTATACCTAATTCAAGTGAAGATATTAAACAAGCTCACGCGGCGGCAATAGAAAGTTATATACAACAATATGTTGGTATTAAAGATGATGGATACGGTGATATGTATTTTAATGATACCTTATTAGATTGGGGTAGATTTGATATTAACAAAAGAACAAAATTTGATGCCACTATTAGTTCAGGATTAGCAATTATGGCATGCAATAGACACTTATACAGACCTAATCCTAAAGTTGAAAAACCAAAATTAAACTTGCATATTGCTAAGTATAAAAATAGTGGTGCAATATCTGAAATAATAAAATAAACATATGGCTGAGTCAGTTATAAACAGTTTTTTTCCAAGTCAGATTGCTAGCGATCAAGAAAAAATGTCTAGCGATTATGGTTTAAGAGTCGGTAGAGCTATTCAAGACGAATGGTTTAAATCAGATTCTGGAACTAATAGATTTAGAAGTAATCAAAACACTTTTCACCGTTTGCGATTATATGCTCGTGGTGAACAAGGCATACAAAAATATAAAGACGAATTATCTATTAACGGTGATTTGTCATATCTTAATTTAGATTGGAAGCCCGTACCAATTATACCTAAGTTTGTAGATATAGTTGTAAACGGAATATCAGAAAGAGTATTTGATGTTAAAGCATATTCACAAGATCCGTATGGCGTAGCGAAAAGAACAAAGTATATGAATTCGCTTATACGTGATATGCAAACAAAAGAATTAAACGAATTTGCACAACAAAACTTTGGTATTAACATGTTTGAAAACAAACCTGAAATGTTACCAGAGTCGCAAGAAGAGTTAGAATTGCATATGCAACTAAGCTATAAGCAAGGTGTTGAATTAGCAGAAGAGCAAGCAATAAATACTTTGTTAACTGGTAATCATTACGATTTAACAAAGAAAAGAATAACTTACGATTTAACAGTATTAGGTATTGGTGCTGTAAAAAATTCATTTACAAAGTCAGAAGGTGTTAAAGTAGATTATGTAGACCCTGCTAACTTAGTATGGTCATATACAGATTCACCTTATTTTGATGATATTTATTATTGTGGTGAAATTAAAAGTGTACCTATAAATGAATTAAAGAAACAATTTCCAGAATTAAGTGATTCAGATTTAGAGCAAATATCTAAACAAGGTTACCAAAATAATGGATTTTACGATAGGACTTTAACTAATTACGATACATCGGATTCTAACACTGTACAAATATTGTATTTTAATTATAAAACTTACATGAATGAAGTTTATAAATTAAAAGAAACAGCTACAGGTGCAGATAAAATTATAATGAAAGATGATACGTTTGATCCACCAACTGAAGTATTAGAAGCAAGGTTTGGTAAACTATCAAAAGTATTAGAAGTATTATATGAAGGTGTATTAGTTTTAGGCACAGATTATTTGCTTAAATGGGAGATGGCAAAAAATATGATACGCCCAAAAAGTGACTATACAAAAGTAATGATGAATTATAGTATAGTTGCACCAAGAATGTATAAAGGTCGTATTGAAAGTTTAGTTAGCAGAATAACTGGATTTGCAGATATGATTCAGTTAACACATTTAAAGTTACAGCAAGTAATGTCAAGAATGGTGCCAGATGGTGTATATCTTGACGCTGATGGTTTAGCAGAAGTTGATTTAGGTAATGGAACTAATTACAATCCGCAAGAAGCATTAAATATGTTTTTTCAAACAGGTTCTGTAATTGGTAGATCGTTTACACAAGAAGGCGATATGAACCCAGGTAAAATACCTATTCAGGAAATAACCAGTGGTTCTGGTGGTAATAAACTACAGTCATTAATTAGCACATACAATTATTATTTACAAATGATAAGAGATGTGACCGGGCTAAATGAAGCGCGCGATGGTAGCACACCTAGTAAACATTCGTTAGTTGGAATACAAAAATTAGCGGCAGCAAATAGTAATACAGCTACAAGGCATATATTAGAAGGAGGTTTATTCTTAACTAAAAATTTATGTGAAGGTTTATCACTTAGAATATCAGATATTGTAGAATACTCACCTACAGCAGACGCTTTTATACAAAAAATTGGTGGTTTAAATGTAGCTACACTAAAAGAAATGTCGCAATTACATTTGTATGACTTTGGTATATTTATTGAATTAATGCCAGACGACGAAGAAAAACAAATGTTAGAAAATAATATTCAAACAGCATTGTCAGCAGGTTTAATTGATTTAGATGATGCTATTGATATAAGAAATATTAAAAGTTTAAAATTAGCAAACCAACTTTTAAAACTTAGACGTAAAAAGAAAGCAGAGCGCGATCAAATGATGCAACAGCAGAATATACAAGCGCAAGCAGAAGCGAACGCGCAAGCACAACAAGTTGCGGCACAAGCGGAAGTTCAAAAGAATGAAGCTTTAACAGCGCAAAAAGCACAACTTTTACAACTTGAAGGACAAATGGATATGCAAAAACTTCAAGCAGAAGTTATGGCTAAGAAAACTTTAATGGAACAAGAGTTCCAATACAACATGCAGCTTAAAGGCATGGAGGTTCAAAATTTACAACAAAGAGAAGTACAAAGAGAGGATAGGAAAGACGAAAGAACAAAGTTACAAGCTTCTCAGCAAAGTGAATTAATTGAACAAAGAAAAAACAATACTCCGCCAACCAACTTTGAATCAGGAGGTAACGACATTATAGGCGGTGGATTTGACTTAGGTTCCTTCGAACCGAAGTAATAATAGTAATGTATAATTATATAATATTTTATCATGTCAGAAAAACAAGAAGAAGTTCTTGAAACTCAAGTTGAGGGACAAGAGCAAACTGAACAACCAGTTGAAGAACCAAAACCAGACACGGGTGCTTCGGTAGCCGAAGACGGTACGATTAAATTAGATTTAGGTAAACTTAATAAACCGCAAGAAGATGCCATTCAAGAACAAAGCGCAGATGACAGCGATGATACTGTCGGACAATCCGAAGACTCGCAAGACAGCGAAGAAGTGGCTGAAGAAGTACGGGACACCAGCAAAGATGAGCCCGTTCAAAATGAAGAAACCATATTAGAAGAGGTAACTGATGAAGCAGATAACCCTGACGAGGCAGGAGTGGATGGAAGCACTGAAGCTACCGACTCCGCACCGGAACAAGAAGAAATACAACCGCAAACAGAAACACAAGTTGAATTACCCGAAGGATTAGAAAAGGTAGTTGAATTTATGAATGAAACAGGCGGTGATTTGAATGACTATGTAAAATTAAATACAGATTATTCAAAGTTAAATGAAGCGCAGTTAATTCGCGAATATTACGAAACAACTAAACCTCATTTAGATGCAGAAGATATTAATCTTTTAATGGAAGACTTTAGCTATGACGAAGAAGTCGATGAGCCAAAGCAAATTCGTAAAGCAAAGATTGCTTTTAAAGAAGAAGCCGCAAAGGCTAAAAACCATTTAGAAGGTTTAAAAAATAAATACTATAATGAAATTAAAGCTGGGTCGAAGCTAACGCCGAACCAGCAAAAAGCGGTTGACTTTTTTAATAGGTACAACCAAGAAAACGAACAAGCTACTAAGGTAGCTGAAAGACAGCAGCAAGTATTTTTAAATCAAACCAATCAAGTGTTCGACAAAAATTTCAAAGGTTTTGAATATGCAGTTGGCGACAAAAAGTATAGGTTTAATGTAAAAAATACGGATACTGTTAAGGAAACTCAGAGTGATATTAATAATTTTGTTAAGATGTTCTTAGATAAAAATAATACAATGTCAGATGCTCGCGGTTACCACAAGTCTTTATTTACGGCGATGAATGCAGATCAAATTGCAAATCATTTTTATCAACAAGGTAAAGCTGATGCAATGAAGGATAGCGTTGCGAAAGCTAAAAATGTCGATATGAGCCCAAGAGCGGTTCATGAAACAAAAGCGGCAAATGGCTGGACTGTTAGAGCTGTCCCTTCAGATACTACATTCGGATCCAAACTTAAAATAAAAACTAGAAAATAACTTTAAATTTTAGATTATGGCTTTTCCAAATCCGGGTACAGGTGCCCAATTAAATCATCTGACTCCACGACCTGTTAAAGGGTTATTCGGAGATAACTATTTGTCGATTGCCGATCTAGATTTCACTCAACAGTTTCTACCTGAAGTATATGAGAAAGAAGTAGAAAGATATGGTAACAGAACTATATCTGGCTTCTTAAGAATGGTAGGTGCTGAGATGCCTATGGCGTCTGATGTAGTGGTCTGGAGCGAGCAAGCTAGACTACACGTTGCGTTTGACGATTGTTCAATTGCAGACCCAACAACAGGAACTATTACTTTTGAGGATGACGCTGCTGGTGTTGCTGGTGCGCAAACTGCTGAGCAAAAAGCTCAATTAGTTGCAGTTGGTGCTACTATCAATGTAAGCGTTGGTGTTAATTCTGTAAAAGCAAGAGTTAGTGACGCTCCTTCTGCGGCAGGTTCATCTTTAACTGATTCTATTACTGTAACTCCTTATGGAGCTGGTAATTTATCAGGTTTAGGTGCTGGTGCATTAAGTGACGTTAAAATCTTTATCTATGGTTCTGAATATCCAAAAGGATCTGGCGATGTAGGTAACTCTATTGATGCTAAATTCACTCAGTTCAATAACAAGCCAATTATTCTTAGAGATAAGTATAATGTAAATGGTTCTGACGTTGCACAAATCGGGTGGGTTGAAGTAACAACTGAGTCTGGTACATCTGGATACTTATGGTATTTAAAATCAGAGCATGAAGCAAGAATTAGATTCGAAGATCAGTTAGAAATGGCAATGATTGAAGCTGTTAAAGACGAAGGAGCTATCTTAGGTTCTGCAGGCGCTGCAGGATTTAGCGGTTCTGAAGGTCTATTTGCTGCAATTGAAGACAGAGGACTTGTTTACAATGATCCTGACTTTGGTGCTGCAGGCGGTGTAGGCGTTGGTGAATTTGACGACATCTTAGCTGAATTAGATAAACAAGGTGCGATCGAAGAGAATATGATGTTCTTAAATAGATCAACAAACTTGTCTATTGACAACATGTTAGCTGGCCAAAATACTTACGGAGCGGGTGGTACATCTTACGGTGTATTCGAAAATTCTGAGGATATGGCGCTTAACTTAGGTTTCACAGGATTTAGACGAGGTTCTTATGACTTCTATAAATCAGACTGGAAATACTTAAACGATTCTACAACTGGTGGAAACCAAGGATCTGTATTAGGTGTTTTAGTTCCTGCTGGAACAAGTACAGTTTACGATCAACAATTAGGTAAGAACATTTCAAGACCTTTCTTACACGTACGTTATAGAGCTTCTGAAGCTGATGACAGACGAATGAAGTCTTGGGTGACTGGCTCAGTTGGTGGTAACTACACAAGCGCGATTGACGAAATGAACGTTCACTTCCTTTCTGAAAGAGCATTATGTGTACAAGCTGCGAACAACTTCTTACTACTTAAGAAGACTGTTTAATACTTTTGAAGGTTACGGGCGCTTCGGCGCCCAGAGCCTTTATTAACATTTTTATTATATTATATCATGGAAAATTGGGAAATAAAAGATAGACTATATATTCTCAGAAATAATAAGAAACCTATTATTTTTAGTCTAGCCGGAAAACATTCATCAAAAGCGCCATTATTATGGTTTGACAATGAAAACGGAATTCAAAGAGAATTGAAATATGCTACAAACCAAAATTCACCGTTTGTAGACGAACAGAAGGGTGAAACAACATTAGGCAGAATCGTATTTAGAGACGGCCAGTTGCAAGTACCTAAAGAAAATCAGTGTCTTCAAAAACTACTATCATTATATCATCCGTTAAAAGATAAATTGTACGAAGAATATAGTGCAGTAGAGCAATCAGTAAATGAATTAGATTATATTGAGCTTGAATTAGAAGCTTTAAATTTAGCTAAGGAATTAGATATTGATCAGATTGAGGGAATATTAAGAATTGAATTTGGTAACAAAGTTGATTCATTAAGTTCTTCAGAACTAAAAAGAGACGCAATGGTTTTCGCAAAAAGACAACCTATGTTGTTTATTAAATTAGCGCAAGATGACAATGTTGAACTAAGGAACGTTGGCGTCAAAGCTACACAGGCTGGTTTTATTAAACTATCTAAAGATCAAAGGACATTTACTATTGGTAAAGAAGATAGAAAATTAATGACAGTCCCTTTTGACGAACATCCATATTCTGCATTAGCTGCTTTCTTTAAAACAGATGATGGTATGGAGGTTTACAAAAACTTAGTCAAAAAGCTTAAATAGCAATATATAGTGGTTAGGCCGCTATATGCGGCTTAATTACTATAAATAAAAGAATATGAGCGTAAGTATAGATACTGTTTATCAGAGAGTATTAGGTATACTCAATAAAGAACAACGAGGGTATGTTACGCCTCAGGAATTTAATTTGTTCGCAAATCAAGCTCAAATGGATTTGTTCGAACAATATTTTTATGATATTAATCAATTTAGTAGAATGTCAGGTAACAGCTCAGAGTATTCTGATATGCTAACTATATTAAATGAAAAGATTAATTTATTTGAAACAACATCACCTAACTTATCATATATAGATGCAGCTAATCCTACACAAGGATTTTCATTACCTTCAGACCTGTATCGGTTAGGTTCGGTAATATATGCCAATGTAACATCAGAGCCTATATTGCCATCACCGCAAGATCCAAACAACCCCTTAGTAACAACAAGTTATATAAAGGTTGAGCGTATAAACGCTAATGAGTTCTTGCTTATAAATTCTTCACCTTTAACTAAACCTAAAAACGTAAGGCCCATATATGTAGGTAATCAATCCGGCATTAAAGTATATGGAGACTCGCAAATAACAGATTCTGTAACAGTAAATTACATTAGAAAGCCAGTTAAGGTTGAATGGAGATACCAAATGGTTTATGGCGAAGCATTATACGATGCAACATATTCCGTTAACTTTGAATTACACCCTTCAGAGGAAACTGAACTTGTAATTAAAATATTAGAGTTTGCTGGTTTATTAGTTAAAGATATTCAAATGTATCAAATAGCGGCTGGCGAAGAGGTAAGAAACACACAAGAAGAAAAAGCATAATAGATGGGATTAATAACAAAAAATAATGAGCAATATTATTTAGGCCCAGATGGAGTATGGAATAGCTTAGATGAGAATTATGGTAATTACCAGTTTACACCTATAAAAGATATTATAAGTAACTTTATGATTGCTTATGTTGGTCAAGATAAACTGATTACTAAAATTAAAAGAACAGATGTAGCTTTTCATGCACAGCGTGGTTTACAAGAATTGCACTTTGACACACTTCCTTCGGAAAGATCAATTGAAATTGAAATAGGACCATTGCTTAATTTTATTTTACCACAAGATTATGTAAACTATATAAAGCTAACTTGGACAGACGTTAATGGTATAGAAAGAATAATATACCCAACACGAAACACAAGTGATCCATTGCCTTATTTACAAGATCATAATTATGAATATATTTTTGATGAGCAAAATAGGGAAATAGTAAAAGCAAATCCTTCTGAAACATTAAAAAGATTTAAAAGAGATTCGCAAAGAGCTGATATATACGAGAATGCAAATAACGCTGACCTATTAAGTGAAAATGCAATGGGTAGACGTTATGGTTTAACACCTGAAAATGCACAATCAAACGGTGTATTTTATATAGATCAAATAAAAGGTATAATACATTTTAGCTCAGACATTTGCCATAAAATAGTAACCTTAAAATATATATCTGATGGTTTAGCTTATGACGAAGATATGAAAATACATAAGTTAGCTGAAGAGGCATTATATAAATACATAGCTTACGCGATCGTGTCAACAAGACCATCGATACCTGAATATATAGTTGGCAGATTAAAAAAAGAAGCTTTTTCGGCAAAACGAAACGCTAAGCTAAGATTGTCGAATATTAAGCTTGAAGAAATTGCGCAGGTAATGCGAAACAAATCTAAGCAAATAAAACACTAAAATATGCCTGAAGTAATACGCACGTTCACGACAGGTAAAATGAATAAAGACCTGGACGAACGATTAGTTCCAAATGGCGAGTATAGAGATGCTCTAAACTTAGAAATATCTACATCGGATACCGGTAACGTAGGGGCTTTGCAAAACATTGATGGCAATACCGCTAAGTTAAATAAAGCCTTAAATCCTAATACAGGTATTTACACACCATGGACCGAAGGATATATAAATACACTAACAAATCCAAGGGTTATTGGTCAAATAAAAGATTCAGTAACCGAAAATATATATTGGTTTATAGCTTCAGATGGCATTAGTGCTATTGCTGAATATAACCAAATTGATGATGTTGTTGTGCCTGTTCTTGTAGACACTCAAGGAATATTAAACTTTAGTCAAGATTATTTGATTACTGGTATAAATATTATAGAAGATTTATTATTCTTTACAGACAATCAAACAGAGCCTAAGGGCTTAAATATAAAAGACTTTAAAGCGTCAACACCTAATTTTCAAACGCATAGTGTAATTAATGGTAGAGACTTTATAGAAGAAGACATAACGGTTATTAAAAAAGCACCATTAGTTGCGCCAACATTAGATTTAGCAAGAACAAGAGCTGTTGATAATGAGGGTAACGAAGCTACTGTAGAAACGACCACAGTGCAAAACTTTACTATTTCTGATCCAAATGACCCTTGTCTTACCTTATCATGTAGAATACCCGCTCCTTTAGGGACCGAGCTCACTTTAAACTGGGCAACAACGCCTTATCCGTTTTATAGAGCATCTGATGTTTTAGTTTTAACTGGTACAGCTCCAATGGGAACTGATGACGGCTCAGTAGGGGAACTAGCTGAATTCAAAGTTAGGGTTGAGGTTGTTAGTGTTCCACCCGGAAACACACAAACAAATGCAACTGTAAAAGTTTTATCTGTTCCAGAAACAATTCAATCTCAAGATATTACATGGGAAGTTATTTTAGAAGAATTACCATTTTTTGAATTTAAGTTTCCTAGATTTGCATTTAGATACAAATACAAAGATGGGTACTACTCTACATTTTCTCCATTTACTGAAATTGCTTTTTTACCAGGCCAATTTGATTATGAAACTAGAAAAGGTTTTAACCTTGGTATGGTTAATGAACTTAAGCAATGTGTTATAAAAGATTTTGTTCCTGATGATATACCACCAGATGTAATAGAAGTTGACTTACTTTATAAAGAAAGTAATAGTCAGTCTGTATATGTGGTTGATACATTTAAAAAAGATGACGCTATATGGAATGAAGGGGGCTCAAGCGGTAATGGATTTAAAGTTGAATCAGAGATTATATCTTCTATATTACCTGGTAATCAAATATTAAGGCCATACGACAACGTTCCTCGTAAAGCAAAATCACAAGAAATTACTGGAAATAGATTAATATATGGTAACTACCTACAAAATTTTAATTTAAATAACGAACTGGGTATTGAAGTTTCGCCTACACTTACTCAAAGTATCGTTCATAATTCTAATTGGGATGTTATTAGTGGTGTGCATACGCAAAGTGAAATTGGCGAGCCTCTTCCTAGAACGCCATTTAAATCTATTAAAACACAAAGAACGTATCAAGTCGGTGTAGTGTTTCAAGGAAAATACGGTAGACAAACACCTGTATTCACGTCCGAGTCAGCAGCTTTGACATTAGCAAAAGAGGAGGCTGATAAGTATAACCAAATTGTTGTGCAAACAGACGGTAATAAACCTGAGGGTTTTACACACTTTAAATATTATATAAAAGAGCCTTCAAACGAATATTATAACTTAGCTATGGACCGCCATTACGATGCGGAAGATGGCAACGTTTGGATTAGCTTCCCTTCAGCTGAAAGAAATAAAGTACAGGAAGATACATTTTTAGAAATTAAAAAGAAACATGATTCAGATGAGTTTGTTTCTGAACCCGCAAAATATAAAGTTATTGCAATTAAAAATGAAGCTCCTTTATTTTTAAGAAAACAAATAAATTCAGCAGGGTCAATAGAAGATGGCGGAAATGACATAAAAAGCACTGGTATACCACAGCCAAATAGAACATGGATAGATATTGACAAAGACACTTTTGAGGATAGTTCTGCTTCTGTTGTTTTAGACACCACCGACAAACAAAGACTTGTAAGAGTATTTAGCACGTCTGCTGTAAGTGATTACTACAATGTCGCAAGTATATCTTTACCATCAGGCGACGATTATTATAGAGTAGCAATCGAAAAGAAGTTTGGTGAAGACATGGCATTCACTACTAATGATGCAGGCGATAAAGAGCCAGGATTGAGTGTTGAATTATCATTTGAAAATTTTGTTGACAAACCAGAATTTGAAGGTAGATTTTTTGTTAAGCTTGAAAAAGATTCAGTGCTTGAAAAATATATATTATCGGATGCCAATAATGATAATTTTGCAATTGGAGCTACTGTTAAATTAGGTTATACATCAAAGTCGATGGGTAGAAGCGCCATTAATGACACTTTTGGAGGTGGTTCATTTTTTGTAGATGATGGCCCCGTAAGAAATGGTGGTGACAATACAGGCCAAGAAGGAACAAAATATCACGGTAAAGGTATTGTTAGAGGAGGTGGTAATACAGCGGGTACACTTAGTATAGGTTTTAGTGGTATATGGCCAAGAGGCGGTGACTTTGGTGTTGGTAGAACAATATATACGCAATATAGAGATCAAGTAAAAACTTTAATGAGCAACGGTGGCTTATTAAGATTTAAAGAAGACCCTGATCAAATTGTATATAAAATAACAGAAACCGAAGAGGTATCAAGATTAAGAAACTATAAAAACAATAAAAAGCACGAAAAATATAATGTAGGTTCTAACAAAAGAACAAGATTTGATTTAAGACTTGAACCCGTTGACCCTAATGATGCTTCTAAGTTGCAAGGCCCATATCCAAATAAAGGGTTGTTTCAAGGTATTAATGATAATAATGGTGCTTGGAGAAGTCACTTTGATGGAACAAATGTTGCTAGAGGCCCTGAAAATGGTCCTGAGTTAGAATTTTTAAAACCATTCTTTGAAGAAAATAGTTTTACAAGTTCTAATCCGGCTATATTTGAAACAGAGCCAAAAGAAACAGCTGAGTTAGAATTATTTTACGCAGCATCAGAAGCTTACCCAATAGGCGAATATGGTAATTCACATACGTTAGATTGGCATAACTGTTATTCATTTGCCAATGGTGTAGAGTCTGATAGAATACGAGATGACTTTAATGCTGTAACTGTAGACAACGGGCCTATAGTTTCTTCAACATTGAAAGAGCCATATGCTGAAGAGCGGAGAGCTACTGGATTAATATTTTCACAAATATTTAATTCTATATCAGGTGTAAATAGTTTAAATCAATTTATACAAGCAGAAGCTATTACAAAAGATTTAAATCCTATATATGGTTCAATACAAAAACTACATACAAGAGACACAAACTTAGTTACATTATGCGAAGATAAGTGCTTGCGAATTCTCACAAATAAGGACGCTTTATTTAACGCGGATGGTAATGCTAATGTAACATCAAATAACGCTGTTCTGGGCCAAGCAACGCCTTATGTGGGCGAGTTTGGTATTAGTTTGCATCCTGAAAGTTTTGCTAGCTATGGATTTAGAGCGTATTTTACAGATAAAAACAGAGGAGTTGTATTAAGGCTATCAGCAGATGGTCTTGAAGAAATATCAAGATATGGCATGAGCGACTTCTTTGCAGATAACCTAAAGCAGTCTAGTATTACATGGGGATCTTACGATGATGACAAAGGCGGTTACAATATATCATTAAATAATATAGCTACAGAGTGGCGAAATAAATTTACAGATAGAATATATATAAATGGTAACTGGAACGAATTTAGCACAGCTCATTCGGTTTTAACATTTAAAGAATCAACGAATGGTTGGGAAAGTAGAAAATCATTTAGTGAAGAAGGTGGTATTAGTTTAAATGACAGATATTATACTTTTGATAGAGGAAATATATGGGAGCATAGAACAGATGATTCTGTTAAAAATAATTTTTATGGCGTTCAATATGATAGCTCTGTAACCTTTTTAATTAATGAAGAACCAAACACTGTTAAAAAATATAAGACATTAAATTATTCAGGAAGCAAATCTAGAGCTTATGTATATGGTGATGGTGTATATGAAGGTTTAAGTTTAGCTGAGGTAGAAGCATTACAATTGCAAAACCTTACAACTCAAACATTGAAAAACGAAGGTTGGTTTACTGAATATATTAATACAGATCTGCAAGAAGGTTATGTAAAAGAGTTTTTAGATAAAGAAAATAAATGGTTTCAATATATAAAAGGTGAAGCTACGTATTTTACTACAAACACTGATAACAATCTAGACTCTAAAGAATTTTCGATGCAAGGTATTGGTAGAGCTACTTCAGTTGTAGGGCCTCCTGTTACAGACTTTAATGTAAGAATTTTTGGAGATCCCTCTTGTGCAGTATATATACAAAACCCAACAGCAGACCCTAAAACATATAGTGTGGCTGAGGATTGTACAAATTGTGGAGCTTTAGTATTAACAGGTACAGATCCGCAAGGTTTATCTTTAACATTTGAAATAGTTTCCGATAATACACAAAACGGTAATTTATCTGCAATAACTGGTAATCAAATTACGTTTACACCTAATGTTCTTAATTACTATGGTTCAGCTGGTACATTTACATATAGAACATATAATGGCACAAATTATAGTGACCCTGCTACAGTAACAGTTACAATAACAGCTGTTGCTGAACCGCCACAAATAACTAGCACACCAGATCCAGCGCAGCTTAGCCAAACAGTTGGTCAAACATTTACTTATACCAATATTACAGCGAGTGATCCTGATCATGACCCTTTAACTGACCTAGCTTGGTCTACAAACAATTTACCTTCAGGTTGGACTTTAACAACTACAGGAGATGGTTTTACAGGAACAGCAACTATAACAGGGACTGTAGCACAAGGCAATACTACGTTTCAAGTTATTGTTACTGACCCAGATGGAAACACTGATACGCAAGAAGTTACAGTAGGTGGTGTTGCTGCAGCTTTATTAGACTTAGATTTTGTAGCTCATTCTGGTAATGCACAGCCCGCTCAAACTTGGACTGACCCTAATGATCCTACATTTGTAGTGCCAATGAAAGCCAAAGTTGGTACTGCTCATGGCTGTCCCCGTGGTACATATAGATTAGTTGCGAATAAACATATAAATGGTGGCGTTGTTGTTGGTAGATTTTACGTAGGAAATACACCTGGGCAAAATAATCGATTTGATTCTTTTACTTATGATACTAGCAATTATCCAAATAGTTTAACCGGAGATCCTACTTATATACAAGTTGCAAGTGCAAGCGCACAAGGAAATACAGATAGTTTAGGCAATGTAAGTACCTTAGTATATGATGTTACCAGCCCTCAGTTTGGAACCGATCCAAATAATAGTTTGCAAAAATATGTTACAGCAGCTATGGCTAATAACAAATATTATACAAGTGGAGGTACAGATAGAACTAGGTATTCTTATTTAAAAATGACACCCGCGCAGGCGCAAAATATTGCGGACAATTATCCAGACACTTATAATAATTGTTATGTTACGTTTACATTTGAGCCAGATACGTATAATGCAGGTGGCGGGTTTAATACTCACGCAGACTCTGTTGGGTTCCAAGTTGTACAAAAAGGCTCAACACAAGGTCATAACGGAGGACCTGAAATATATTCAGACACGCTAGGTGTTGCGAGTCAAACTTGTCAAGCGGGTCAACCATGTCCACCATCATCATGGCCTTATATAACATTTGATGTATGTACAGGAGCGTATATTGATACGTATGATCCATTAAATCCTCCAACAAATTACTAATATGAGTGCACAATATAATAATTTTTCAGTATCCGAAATAAATTTTATCGAGACATTTGGAGATGACCTAGGGAACACCGGTACACACGTTATAAGGGTAACGCCTGACTCAGGATATTCAATTGATGTAAATGACTTTAGCGTAGTTGCACCCTTTAGCCCTTACATAGATCAATCATCTATAGTTCTAGCGCAAAATATAAATGAGGTAACAATTAGCTTTAATTTGTTAGCAGGCACATTAATGCCTGAAAATGCCATTGAAATACCTTTGTGTATATCTGGTTTTGCAACATTAGATGAGTTTACTATTAATGGTAATTATGCCTATGCGACTAGCGGGTTTACCCCTCCATCTGATGGTTCCTATTTTGGTCAAGGCCCATTTAACACAACCGAACCGGTATTGTCTCAAACTATTAGTGCTGGCACGGGTAAGTATTTTCCCACAGAACCTCAAGCCGCAGTAGTTACAGGTGATATTAATAGTTATAATATACAATCCTCTGTTCAAACAGACGCGGATGGTAATGTTACATCTAAAACATTTAATATAACTTATCAATATCCTAATCAAGATATATCTGGTAACTTAATAAGATTTGTTGCCAACGCTGTTGATACCGTTGATGTAAGCCCTAAAATAAATAGCTTTACTGTTGATGGTGTTAGTGGATATAACCAACCAGATATAACAAGCTCAGGTGAAACAAAAACTCTTGTTTTGATTGGTCAACAAGGTGCACAAATAACATCTATAGATTTATATGATTCATCTGCACCACCACAGTTAATAGCCTCGTACGGTTCAAATGTAAGCATACCTGCATCCGGACAGTATTCTGAAAATATAGTTTTTCCAGCGGCATCAGCAGGATATTCTGTTGATTATAGAATAGTTGTGGTATCCCCGGATATTAATCCTAACTTATTACCAACAGGCGCTACAGATATAGAAATAACATTTGGTCAAAATATACCTGTATCTATAAATGTCAACGCAACCTCGACCGACCCGAATTTAACTTTGGCTGGCGTGCCTGCTTCTATTGAATTATCACCTAATGTAGATTACACGCCTGGAACAGAACCTGTATTTAATTTTAGTTTTACAGCAACTACATCTGCTGGTGAAATTACGTATTCACCAGTTATTTTGCCGAGCTCATTTGTGCCAGCAATACCAGATCCTGCTGCAACTGATTACAATTATACTTTAACTAGTTTAGTTCCTTCTTTAAATACAGACAGTACAGTATTTACAGTAGCAGGAAGTATGACAATTTATGAAACTGGTAACTCATCAATCACACATACAATTAATCTTGATAACCATTTATCAACAATTGAGTTGCCAACTATTGTTACTACAGGAGTTTCAAATGAAACAGGAACGGGTGCAGATAGCGGTGGTGAAAGTATTACAGATGGAGGTGGTACAATATCTTCTAAAGGTATACAATGGTCTTTGTATTCTAATTTCAGCAGTATATTAGGCGCTAATGATGAAGGCACAGGCACAGCTGACTTTACTTCAAGTATGACCGGTCTTACCACTGGCACCGCTTATTACGTAAGAGCTTATGCACAAAATGAAGTAGGAGTTGCTTACGGAGAGGTAATAGGATTTGTTCCAAATATAACAGTACCTTGCAGCTCAACAGCTTCCCCAGGCGGAGCTGGAATATCAGATACTAATATAAATTTAGATAGCGGTGGTGGATTAATTGCAATATTATTTGATCCTATAGGTATACCAGATAAGTTAGAAATTATACATGGATCTCCTAATGGCGGAACTAAAGTTGCAACATCTGCTTTTGATGATGCTAACCACAGCAACTCCGGGCCATTTGACCAGCTTTATGGAACGGAACCAAACAATACAGTACCAACTGAATCGCAAGTTGCAAACGTAGAACAATTTATAGGCACTAATAAGGCCACGGCGCCAACTAGGCAAACAGAATTTACATCTGATACGGGATACCAAGTTCCTAATATGACAGTTGATGGCAGAGCTTACCAACAAATAGTATGGTGGAAATATACCGCGTCTGATTGGCAAAATGAGCCAACTGTTACGATTAGAGTAACCGGTACTTCTTCAACACAGTGGCAATATTTAAGATTATGTTGCCCTGATTCAAATTGTACTGTTGCTTCAACACCATAATAAAAATAAACTATGGATGAAATTACATTAACATTCCCACACCCCTTAAATGTTTCAGTACAAATAGGAGACGTAGCTTATTTTACCAACTCACAAAATGTATATAGTGGGGATACGCTATTAAAAATAGGAAGAATAACGAATATTAATCAAGCTCTTAATAGTGTTACATGTGAAATACCTGCATCTGCCGAACGTCCTATTGCAACAAGCTTTATATTGTTTACTAAAGATAATACACATAATTTAGGATCAGTATTAGGTTATTATGCAAGGATTCAATTTAGGAACGGAACAACAGAAGAAGCAGAAATATTTTCAGTGGGCTCAGAGATATTTGAGAGCAGTAAATAACACGTAATAATAAAACTATAAAAACTTAAGAATATGTTACCAATAATGGGTGCTGTCCAAGGTCTAGCTGGAATTGCCGGTGGGATTATTGGAAGCAAAAAAAGAAAAGCAGAAGAACGCGCGGCTCAGAAAGAGTATAATAAGAATAAGCAAAGGTTGTTGGATCTAGACACATCAAACCCTTATCAAAACATGCAGAACACCATGGAGGATCTGACTGTTAATACTCAACAAGCAGACTTCTTAGCTGAACAACAGCAGCAAAACCTAGCAAACACAATGAGTAATTTGCAAGGCGCAGCTGGTGGATCAGGTATTGCCGCATTAGCTCAATCATTAGCAGGACAACAAAGTAAAAACCTTGCTCAAACATCTGCAAGTATAGGTCAACAAGAAGCAGCAAATCAACAAGCTGAAAGGTCTATGGCTGGCCAATTACAAGCAATGGAAAGAGAAGGTGAGTTAATATCAAGAGCACAAGAAAAAGATAAAACAGAAACTATGTTTGGTATGTCACAACAAAGATTAGGAGCAGCTAAAGCAGCAAGACAAGCAGCAACTAAATCTATAATTGGCGGTGTTACCGGATTAGCAGGATCTGTATTACCAAATATTCCAGGCTTAGGAGGCAAGGGTGGCGGATTTATGCAGAATATGATGGGTAATACTGGCGGATAAAATATAATAATATGGCAAATAGAGCATTAATATTAGGTGAAAAATACGCTATAACAGGAGGCAACGAAGACGGTGGCTTTTTGGATATTGCAGCGGCTATGCAGCCTGGTATGGAAATATCTGAAAAAGTTTTTCAAGGCATACAAGATAGAGCTTTACTGGCAGAAGAAGCTAAAAAATCTGCTAAGCTAGCGGAGGAGAAAAAGATAGCTGCTACAAATGAAAAGATTGGTGGATTATTAAGCCAAATGCAATCTAATATAGATTTAACCGGTATATCAACAGACCAACAAAAAAATATAACAGAGTTTTTGACAACTAAAAAACAGGAGTATATTGAAGCTGCAAACGCAATTGCTGAATATGACGTAACTGACCCTGAGTATATGCAGTATGCTGATGTTATGCAACAGGTTAATAATCAGTTTCAAACATTAGCTAATAACTTAAAAGTGTATAAAGAAAACCAAGCAGATTTTGTATCTGATGGTTATGAAAACAGGTTGTCTATGGCGAACACAGGAGCTGTAGATCGAGCTGCTTATATGTATAATAAGTCTACACCCTTTACAATAGACAACGGTAATTTAATGTTTAACCATGAAGGTGAAACAATTAATTATACAGACTATAAAAACCCATCGTTGAAAGCTTTTGGTACAGCTGATGCAATAATGAAAATTGCAAACAATGTTCATAAGACAAAACAAAAATTAACTGATTACCAAAAATCATCTATACGATTACAATTAACAGATGCGTTTAGCCAGAACCCAAATGCACTTAGATCTATAGTTGTTGATAAACTATTAACAGATGGTTTATTAGATATAGATTATAGCGTGTATTCAGACCCCTCTAAAACAGCTGAGCTGCAAGAAGAGGTTATTAGCCAGCTGGTAGGTAGCATGGAAAAAATAGCGCTTGACAGCTATAGCGCGGCCAACCCTCCAAGTAACCCAACAGGTGGGCAGGGATTAGATGCAAGCCAAATTGGTTATAATATAAAGTTATTACAAGCCGCCAAAGGCGGAGCAACAGGCATCTCAGGAAAATTATTTGATAGAATAACAGGTAATAAATCTTTTACACCTAATGAATTTAAATATGATGCTACAGGCTTTTATATATATGATTCAAAAGGCAATCAATATGTAATAATAGACAGCGAAGGAAAGCTTGGTAAAGACGCACCTAGATTTGGTATATCTAGCGTAACGCAAATATAATAGTAAACACTCCTCGAAAGAGAAAAGTTAACAATAAATAATATGTCAGAAGAAAAATTAGTTTGGGATGATAACCTAAAACAATGGGTACAGCCAAAAAAAGCAAACGGGGTTGCGGGGACGGATGCGTCTGTAACTCCAGAACAAAACGATATGGCATCCAGCTCGGATCCGTATTTGTTGGATTTGAACGCAAGAGCTAATGGCACAATAGAGCCTAATGGCCAATTAGGATTTGATCCATATAGAGATGGCAAGCCTAATATAGATTATGATCCACAAACAGGTTCAACTCAAGTTATAGGTGAAAAACAATTTGTTTCTAGATTTGGAGCAACAACAGTTAATGTGTTTGGTGAGGCATCAGAAGAGGATATGCTTGCGTGGAAAATACATAATCAAGACGAACCTGAGTTTGAATTAAATACCGCCGGTGGTAAACATATTGCACCAACACTTTCAGACAAAAAAAATGTAAAATATGTAAAACCTGGTGACGAGGTGCCTGCGCTGGACCTTGCCAAGTCTTATGAAACTATGAACGATTTGGATATAGAATATGATAACATATTTTATAACACGGATAAAGACACATCGTTTGTTGATAAATACTATCCTGGCGTTGGAGCTACGGATAATTTTAATGTAATTGATTTTCAAGGGTATTTAACTAGAACCGGCTTTATAAAATACTTTGAAGAAGGTATGGAAGAGGGTAAATACGATACCAAAATAAACGTATATAGCGACATCATGGAAAAGGCAATGGCTGAAGAAGATTTAGCAAATGCTTTAGATGAGTATCAAGCTTATAGAACAAAAAGAGCTAATGATAGAGAAATGGTTGCCGCTGTTTATAAATACCCAGAAGTATTTAAAGGGGCTAGATCGATTGATGATTTAACAGCTGTAGCTTTCAATTATGAAAATCCAATAGCTGATAACTATTATAATCAGTTACATGACTTTGAAGATTACAAAACAAATGTTTATGAAGATCTTACAGTATTTAAAAATGAGCAATTAAATGAATTAAATGATAAATACGAAAGATTAAAAAATAGAAACGATGTTGAAGACGCTGTAGGTGTTGTAACTAACCCTATTATAGAATTACCGGTAGGAGCTTTTGAAGCTGGAAGAGATTTGCTCTTATGGGTTGGGGGTTGGATGCCTGATTGGTCGCCAGTAGGTGGTGGTGATTGGGTAAGATCTAATACAGCGAGACTAAACATGCGTCAAAAGTATGGCAATAAGTCACTTGATTATTTTATGGCTGAAGGCAAAAGAGTTAACCATGATGGTATAGATTATATTATTAGTGAAGACGGCTCAATTTATGACGAAACAAATAACGTAAATATAACTGGTATTTTAAATGCCTCTAATTACACCGGGCCTAGTGCTGAAACATTATATTCAAAACTAGACCCTAACAGTGAAACAGTATCAGATTTTTCTTCAAGAGGCGGCGCTAAAATGTTTGGAAATGTAACTGGTAATATTATAGGGCAAATTTATGGGACTAAAGGCGCTGGTGTTGCAAGAGGGGCTTTATCTTTAAGGGCTCTTTCAGCTGCAAACAAACTTGGTAGATTTAAATCAGTAGCTGCGTATAATAAATATAAGGGTGCGGTTGCTAGCGGCACAAAAAAGGGTAGGGACATAAAAAATAAATACGAAACGTTTGGTCTTAATTTAACTACAAAACAAAAAGGATTAGTTGATGCTACTATGTTTCAATCTTTATATGGTGCGGCTACCGGATATAAAAACACATTGCAGGCAGCTCAGCGAGCAAATTTAGATGTTGAAACAGCTGAGAAATTAGCAAATATGGGCAGCTTTCAAATGAGCTTACTGTATGCACTTACCGGCCCAATTAATCCACGTATAAGCCAGGTTAAATTTATTGATGACTTTGTTGCTGGTAAAAATAATGTATATAATAGAATAGTAACGGCAGCCAAAAATAATAAAGCAAACCCTTATGGCGCAGCTAAAAATGAATTTACAAAATCAGTAAGAGATTACGTAAATAGAAAAACAGGTGCGGCATTTTTAAGTGAAGGTACTAAAGAAGTTATTCAAGAGAATATACAACAATTTGGTGAATCGAATATTGTAAATGCAAATTTAAATGAAGCTTTAGGTAAAGACTTTGTGGATCAAAACTACAGCATGAAAGACTTTATAGAAACATCTATAATGTCATTTGCCGCGGGTGGTTTATTAGGAGGCGTTAGTGCATCAGGTCAAAATTATACACCTTCAAAAGTTTCAGACTTGTATCAATTATCGCAAGATAAAAAAGGTGCAAGATCAAGATTTGATTATTTAGTTAAAAATAAAGCCTTAACACAAGAACAGGCTGACAATATATTAAAAGATATTGATGCCGTTGGCAATGCCGTTAATAATAAAGAGGTACCTATGTACCTTGCTGAATTAAATCCTGATACATTTGTTAAGATTGCTAACAATACGCAAGAAATTAACAGATTAAAAGAAGAAAAGAAAAAATTAGCTCCTGGCCTTGAAGGCAATACACAACAAGAAATAGATAGACTTACTAAGGAAAACATAGAACTGCAAAGAGGCGAAAATTTAAAGTTAATAAAAGAAGAAGGTAAGCTTATTGAAAAACTAGGAGGCAAGGATAATGTTATTATTTTTGGAACTCAACAGGAAGCTGCGGAGCAGGGATATACAGGCAAAGATCTTATAAGCAACGGTTTTATGGATGTTGATGGCAAAATTGTTATCATTGAAGACGTGGCCGCTGCAAATAGTGCATTGTCAGTAGGGTCACACGAATTATTACATAAAATATTAAAAGCTGAATTTACTGTAGACGGTAACCCGACTGCATTACAAAAAAGGTTATTAAACGAATTTAAAAACGTTCTTAAACAAAAAGGTTTATATAATCAAATATTAGGTCAACTTCAAAAGAACTATGACAATATAGACACTGTAAATTTAGATGAATGGTTTACTGCATTTAGTGATATTATTGGTAATAGTAAAAAAATGGGTGTTGACCCTGTAAAACAATTCGGTGATAAATGGTGGCAGCAGTTTGGTAATTGGCTTAGTAATTTATTTAAAGGTAGATTAGGCCAAGATAAAGCGTTAAATTTTCAAAGCGGTAAAGAGGTATACGACTTTATAATTAACTATCAAAAAAATCTATCTGAAGGTAAGCTAAGTGATTTAGCTAAGCAAAAAATTAAAGCTGGCGAAAACTTAAAAGTTAAAAAACGTTCGCTATCTGAAAAAGATTTAGGTAAAACAAAAGAAAGATTAAGTAAGTTTACTAAAGAGGAGGCTGCTAATAATCCGGCGGTTGATAGAGAATTACCTGACATGGTTAATGCCCAGGTCGGCAACCTAGCTATTAAGTTTGACCCTGAACTACGAATGGAGTTTATGCAGGATGTTTTATTAAGAACATTAACTGACATAAGAAACAACCCATGGGACGGCCGTGGTACTTTATATGGCTATTTAAATGGCAGAATACGTAAACGTATACTTGACGCATTTAGAGACGACCGTAAGCGTGTAGACCCGCTGTATGTTAACAAAATAGATACAGATGCTTTAACTATATTAGAAAAGCAATCTGACCCTGACCCAACACCTAAAACATCGCCTGAGGTTAAACAATATAGAAAGCTAAAAGATTCAGGTGTTGTAATTGGTGAAGCAATAAATTTAATAAAAGGTGATTTAAATACAATAGCCCGATTATTAAAAACAGGTATTAAAGAAGGTGTTGGTAAAAACAAAAAAGTTACGCCGTTTATGCGTGAGCTTTTAAAGTCTGTAGATCAATCTAATATACCTAACAGAGTTGACCTAGGCACAGGTGATGCTTTAGCTAAGAGATTGTTAAAACATAAAAAAGCTATAATAGAAAATTCTACTCGAACATTTTTAATGGGGCAAGATAGAAGTGGCAAGGTTGCAGGTGGTATACCCGCAGCAATTGAAAAAACTATTATAAACGAAGACGGCACACGTGAAACAGTTAGCTATCCAAACTGGGCTGGTAAAAAAATAGCAAGGGAAACAGTTGGTAAAGATAGTGCACAAAGAACAGCGGGGCATGATCTTACATTTAAAAAATCTGCAGACCAGGTTTCAGATATAGATTTTTTACAATCATTCTTTAAGACCGTAACTAAAAATGCAGATGCAACATTTACTGTTAAAGGATTAATACCGGGCAGAAAGCCAGCCATTGAAAAACATATAAGTCAAATGCTTGCTATTGAACTATTTGTTGATGGTATTAAAAAAGGTACACAAATAGCAGATAGTTTTGGCATGAGCCAATCTATGTTAGATGCACAGATTGAAGTTGCTGATGTATTGGTTCAATTAGAGGCTGATGCTGAACTAGGTGGCACAAAGAGATCTATAGGTGCAATTGAACTTGCGTTTAATAATCACCTATCGTTTGGCAGCAAAGACCCTATGTTTAAAAATGCGTATGCTAATCTTACTCCCGCAGAGCAATCTGTTTATGACGATAAGATTATGCCATTAATGGAAAGCGCATATTTTAAAAGAGAAGTTAAAAATCTTGTTGAAAGCGGTAAGTTTGATAATGATATTAATCCTATCAAATTGTACATTAATGATTTTTTAAATGCAAAAACCAGCAGCAAAGAACTTAAAAAACAATTAGAAGCTTTTATCACTGACTTTATAGATATACTGCCAAGCAATGTTACTAAAAAGTTTAATAAACAAATGTTTGGTTTAGATATTGGCTTTTTAAATCCAACGACAACTGCTAAATATCAAGATGGCTTTAATGCAAAAGCACGAAAACTTTTAGCAAAAAAGAACTTATTAAACGCTGCTGACATAAGACAAAATTTATTTTGGTTAGAAGGCGTTGAAGGTATGCAGGCCGGGTCTGGCACAATGCAAAAGGTTGCTAAAATTTTAGCAGAAGACATTACTAAGGCGGAAAAGCAAGCGAAGCTTCAAGAAGAAGGTTTATTAGATAAGTTAAAAACTATAAAATCATCGAACACAGAAGCTATGATCTTTCTTGTTCAAGAAGGTATTAAGGTGGTTGCTAATGACCCAACAAAATTACCAGGTTTTATGCAATGGGTTGCGTCTAGCAGCAGCTTAGGTAAAGCTCTGCGTAGTATGACAGGGCTAAGTGATATACAAATATTAGATGGTTCCCAGGCACCATATTCTAACGCGTCGAGAACTAAATTTTATTTAAAGAAAAGCGACGCTAAGGAAGAAGTATTTGCAAATAGAAATCATCCTTATTACAATGATGTTGTAGAATTACTTAAATCAAAAGGCAAAGAGCTTACAGAAGATAACATAGCGGACGGACTAAAGTTCAAAGGCGAACATAGCGACCCTTCATCTTATATATCATTACAAATTGTAGATGCAGTAATGCCGCTAATATCTTTAGCAGCACAACATCCTACTGAAATAAATACAATATTAACACAAGCGGATAATGTATTAAGACCTATTGTAATGGGCTTTGATCAACAATTAAACGCTAAGTTTATATCTGATATTCAAGATTCAACATTAGGTGCAACATCTAAAGCAGGTGAACTAAGATTGTTATCTACACCTAAATATATAAGTTCTTTTGTGCCAACACAAGCCGGCATGCAAACCGCCGCACAAAGAGCACGTCAAAAATTAAATGAGCTGGGTATAGACATTAAAAACTTAGTTAATGTTAATATAAGCACGCAAGCAGGTGTTCAAGGTAATAAAAGATCTGTAGGCAAAGGCATAAGTGTGTATGATTTTGATGACACTTTAGCATTTAGCCAAAGCCAAGTTATAGTTACAATGCCTGTAGATCCTGAAATACTTGACATTGCTGCTAGGCGAATGTTTGGCAACACTGTATTTAAAGATGTACAAAATTTTCAAAAAACATTTAATAACTTAAGTGAAGCACAACAACAACAAGTTTTAGCAAATGTTCCAGGTACTACGAGAAAAATTACGCCTGCACAATTTGCAGTTGAAGGCGAAACATTAGCACAGCGTGGTGCTAAGTTTGATTTTAGCGAATTCAATAAAGTTGTTAAAGGAACAGCCGGGCCATTAATACCAAGGCTAAAAAAGGCGATTGGTAAGTTTGGTAATGATAACATGTACGTGCTAACTGCTCGTCCTCAAGCTTCTGCTAAATCAATATATAGATTTTTAAAAGAGTTGGGTGTTGAAATACCATTAAGAAATATTGTTGGGCTTGCTGACGGTGCCCCATCTGCAAAAGCAAATTGGATGGTAAACAAAGTCGCGCAAGGTTTTAATGATTTTTATTTTGTTGATGATGCTATTAAAAACGTAAAAGCTGTTCAAGAAGTATTAGACAAGTTTGATGTTAATAGCAAAGTGCAACAAGCAAAGAAACGTAGTGAAGGAGATTTAAGCGAGCAGCTTAATAAAATGGTTGAAAGAAATAAAGGCGTAAAAGCTGAAGCTGTATTTTCTAAAACTGTAGCTAGAAGAAAAGGCGCGCAAAAAGGTAGGTTTAAATTCTTTATACCGCATGGTGCTGAAGACTTTAGGGGTTTAACATCTTATACGTTGGCAGGCAAAGGAAAGCAAGGTGATGCGGACCAACAATTCTTTGAAGACAATTTAGTTACGCCATATTCACAAGGTGTAGCGGCTATGGAAATGGCAAGGCAAGCTTTAAAAAATGATTATAGAAATTTATTAAAACAAAATAAACCTATAAAAAGAAAGCTTAATAAAAAAGTACCAGGAACCGAATACACTTACGACGAAGCTATAAGAGTTTATTTATATACTAAGTCTGGATTTGAAGTCCCTGGCATATCTAAAAGAGATTTAAAAGCATTAATAAAAACAATAGAAGGTGATTCTGATTTGCAACTATTTGCTAATGCGTTACAGTTAATATCTAAAAAAGAAACGTGGGTAGAGCCATCGCAGCATTGGGATGTTGGCAGTATATTAAAAGATTTAAATGAACTGTCAGAAAAAGTTAATAGAAAAGAATATTTAGCTGAGTTTAATGAAAACGTTGATATAATATTTAGTGAACAAAATTTAAATAAACTCGAAGCTATATATGGTACACGTTATGTTGATGCTTTAAAAAATATAATAGGCAGAATGAAGTCTGGTATTAATAGACCAGCGCAACCAGGTAGATACGAACAGCAATGGTTAAACTGGGTTAATAACTCTGTTGGCACTATAATGTTCTTTAACAGACGTTCTGCTTTGTTACAGATGATTTCATTTACTAACTTTATTAACTGGTCAGATAATAACCCTATGGCTGCTGGTTTAGCTTTTGCTAATCAACCATTGTATTGGAAAACATGGGTAAAAATATTTAACTCCGACAAGCTAAAGCAACGACGTGGAGGTTTAAAATCCGATATACAGGAGCAAGAGATTGCTAATGCGGCAAGAAACAGTAAAGATAAGGCTGGTGCGGTTATTGCATACTTATTAAAAATAGGTTTTACACCTACACAATTAGCAGATAGTTTTGCCATTGCAACTGGAGGAGCAACGTTTTTAATTAATAGAACAAAAACTTATAAAAAACAAGGTATGTCAAAAGCTGAAGCTGAAGCAAAAGCATTTGAAGACTTTGCAAAAGTGTCAGATGAAACGCAACAGTCAGGTGATCCTATGTTAATCTCAGCTCAACAGTCGAGTCATTTAGGACGCCTTATATTAGCTTTCCAGAACACGCCTATGCAATATACCAGATTAATGAAAAAAGCTGGCCAGGATCTTATAAATGGGCGCGGGGATGCTAAAACAAATATAAGTAAGATAATGTATTATGGTTTTGTACAAAACTTAATATTTACAACACTACAACAAGCATTATTTGCGTTGTTACCAGAGTTTGATCCTGAAGATGATGAAGAAAAATACGAAAAGCTTATACAAACTAAGCAAGAAAGAGTAATAAACGGAATGGTAGATACTATTCTTAGAGGGTCAGGATTAACAGGAGCTGTTGTATCAACAATAAAAAATGCATTGAATCAGTATTATAGACAAGAAAAGAAAGGATATATGGCTGATCATACGTATACAATATTAGAAGTTGCTAATATATCACCACCAATAGGCTCTAAGCTTAGAAAAATTTATGGCGGTATACAAACTGAAAAATTTGATAAGGATGTAATTGCAGAAAGAGGATTTGATGTTACTATAGACGGTAAGTTTAACTTAAGCCCGAGATATCAAGTAATAGGTAATATAGCTTCTGCTGCATTTAACATTCCACTAGATAGAGCTATTGCAGAAACACAAGGTATTACTGAGGCATTAGATGCTAGAAATACAATACATCAAAGAATTGCGTTGGCTTTAGGGTGGAGAACATGGGATGTAAACGCTAAGAATGAAGAGCACGAGCTAATAAAAACAAATGCTAAAGCGACAAGAAAAGAAGCTGGTAAAGAAAAAGCAAAGAAAACTAGAAAAGAAAATGCTGACAAATTAAAAGCTTTAGAAAAAAGAATACCGGGTAATGTATATGGTGATTATATGCAGTGGAAAAAAGGTAAGACGATAAAAGAAAAAATAAAATACATAGAGCAAAATTATTAATATGAAACAAGTACCAATAACGCAGAAAGCAAAAACTAGATTCACGTTCAAAGATAATATGGATATATCTATGAACGCAGATGGCACCGGCGGAGCATTTAAATCGCCTAATAAAAATTTAGAAAAAGTTGCGGAACAACTTGAAGGTGCTGTTAAAGCTCATGGCAACCAAGCTAAAGCTATAAGAAAACATATTAAAGAAATGAAGTCTCCAGCTAAAGAGCGAGTTTTTAAATACAATAAAAAAGATGCTGAAACAGAATTAGACGGCGCTAAATTAGGTAGAACACCTACCGCCAGAGACAGTGCTTATGCTGCCCGTGTTATTGCGCCTAAAAGAAAGGCTGGTAAAAAAGTTCAGGCTAATTATGATTTTATGAGAAGAAATTATCCTGGCACTAAAGAAAGAAAAAATGTAAAATACCAAGCGGTTGAAAGCCCAGCCAAAAGAAAAGATGCTTGTTATAGTAAAGTAAAATCTAGGTATACCAAATGGCCATCAGCTTATGCAAGTGGCGCTTTAGCTAAGTGTAGAAAAGTTGGCGCTGCTAACTGGGGAAATAAATCAAAAAAATAAATTATGAATAATCCATTTAAAAATAAAGAAATGCGCGGTTATATAGGAGCCGCAACAGTATTTGCAATGGTTATGGGATTGCTACTGTTTTTAGCATTTAAAGAAATACCTGAAACAAATAACGATATATTCAAAGTTATTGTTGGTATGCTAGTCGGTAGTTTATCGGTGGTAATATATACTTTCATAGGTAAGAACCCGGAAGAGCTAGAATCTTTAAAAGCAAAGAACGAAGCTTTAGAAGATAAAGTATCTGCTATGGTTATTGAAAAAGATAAACTTGAAAAACTATTAAGGGATTTACAAACAGAAGTAATTGACAAATTAGCAGTATCAGGTGAAAACTTTAAATTTAAAAAATAAATAAAATGATAAATAGACTAAGGCCTAATTCTCCGTTTAAGAAAGTCCGTAAAAGTAAAGAAGGCTTAGCTCTTAAAAGATGGTTTCAAGAAGACTGGAGAACACCGCGTGGTAATAAAGATTATAGCAAAGGCGAAAATACTTTTAGACCAACTAAAAGAGTTAACTCTAAAACAGCGTCAACGTGGAGCGAATTAACACCTGCAGAAAAGGCCAGGGGGCAAAGAGAAAAGAACACTAAAGGTAGAGTTAGTAGATATAAAAAGAAAAAGTAATTAAATCATGGATAAAATAAGTGACCATATATCTTATAGAGAGTCTGTAAGAAGCTCAACAGCGGACAGGCTCGGTATTGAAAATAAACCAGGCCAAGTTGAATTAGTTAATATGGAAATAGTAGCCGAAAGGATATTTGAACCATTAAGAGATTGGGTTGGTGGACCGATACGTATAAATTCTTTTTATCGTGGGCCACAACTAAATAAAGCTATTGGCGGATCTAAACGATCGCAACATATGGAAGGACGTGCGATGGATTTAGACGATACATATGGTCATAAAACTAATGCTGAAATGTTTTATTATATAAAACAAAATTTAGATTTTGATCAATTAATATGGGAATTTGGTACAGATGAAAACCCTAATTGGATACATGTAAGCTATGTATCCGAAGACGGAAATAGGCAGCGCTGTCTTAAAGCATATAAGGATGCCGATAACAAAACTAAATACATGGTAATATGAAAAATTTAATAGTAGCTTTACTATTCTTATTTAGTCTAAATATAAATGCACAATCATTTTTTAAGCAAGTATATGATGACTTTTTAAAATATGGCACTGTATATGCCGCTGGTGATATACGTAATGCTTATGAAAATTCTCGTAAAGATTTCTTTGTAGAACGACCGGTAGATGGTAATATATATGATGTGCCTCGTGTTATTGAAGTTACTGAATATTTTGATTTTGATTACAGATATGGCTTTGGTATTCGTAAACTTGGCAGGTTTGGATACGAAAGAAAGCCTGGTAATTTTTGGACAGGCAATCAAGTAAGGGAAAGCCAACTTGCTTTATCGGCGCCAACGTCCGCTGTAGATGGTTTTGAATATTTA